>Ga0209066_10000077_pt1 | contig 133792 bp, 111 predicted proteins | sample All_14_2_FD_187198 | JGI IMG/M metagenome (GOLD analysis project Ga0209066, IMG submission 187198) | Freshwater microbial communities in response to fracking from Pennsylvania, USA - Allegheny Zone_MetaG_DW_15 (SPAdes) (version 2) ...
TCCGAACACGGAAGTGAAACGCTGTTGCGCCGATGATAGTATGGCGAAAGGCTATGCGAAAGTAGGACGTTGCCAGATTAAACATCATCCCGCATCTCGTAAGAGATGCGGGATTTTTTGTGCCCGCATCTCAAGCCGCGAAATCCACCGCCGACCGGGAAGCCCAGGGCATCATTGCACTGCCTGTGGCGAGGGGGCATACCAAGAAACTGTGAGCCACATGGGGCCGTCTCCAGCTTGCCATTCCAAGAGCCAAGGCCGGCGCACCTGTGGAGGAGCCCGCGACCCCCTAGACCCGGAACTGCGGACCCGCACAGCGGTTCCCCGCCCGCGCACCGGCAGGCAGCTGCGCTGGAGACTGGGTGCGCTATGAGCGTCGCTGAAATCCTCGATCCAGCGCAGGCTGCTGCCACAGCGCCTAGCCTACGTCTACGGGGCGCTGCCGCAGGTTATTGACCAAGCCCTTCTCGACTCGCTCTGCCTGCAGCCCCCGCGTTGGGGCTGGCTTCGCGGCCGGTATTTTGCGATAGATGATCTATCTTCAAACTGCGTTCAGCCCGACCCACCAAATCAAGCTGGCCTGGAAGCTCTTTTACTCCGCGCTTTCGGCCCGGCGGACTTCGTAGCCGGGGTAAGGGTCTGCGGAGGCTTGCAGCGTCAGGGGGCCCACAAACACGGAGCCTCGGTTGAAAGGATGCCGCGCTGCCTGGGCTTGATAGAAGGTGTTGTCGGCCATGCTGCGGTGATCGTATTTGAAAGGGGTGTACAGTTTTGGACTGTACTGCTGCAGGGCGATCCCATTGATCGCGTAGAGCGGGCCGTGGACGCTCGGGGAGGAAGGAATGACCTGCCCGGTGCTGACCCAATTGATGCGAGGAGGATAGGCGCAGGAAGAGAGGCAGGCGACCAGACCGGTAAGTGCGGAAAGCAGAAGGTGACGTTTCATGGTGGTGGTGGGGCGAGGTTGAAGTTGGGACCCATTTTTGAGAAATGAATCAAGCGTGATTTGGTGGAGCCTTTGATCGCGTTATTAAAGAAAAGTTCAAAAGCGGGTGATCTTTGTTTCGTATTCACTGAATAAATCCGCCGGATTGACCGTGGCCGGACCCATTCAGGCACCACTTCGGGTCAACCTCCGCCCTTTCAGGCCTGGGCAGTTCTGCAAGGCAGGTGCCTTCTTTCCCCGGGGAAGATAACCCGCCCCCTGACCTCTGGCTTGACGTCGTGCATGCGTAGCCGCATGTTCCGCCCCTGCTCCTGGCGGTCACATGCCGTCGCTGGCGCTTGTTCTTATTCCCATGCTTTTTTCGTATGATCTGACCTCGTCGTTCCTGCTCAGCCGGTTTCTGGCAGTGGGTTTTGGGATGCTGGCTGTGCTTTGTCCGCAGGTGCAGGCCCAGGTGGTGCTGAAGGCGCAGCCAGTGGAGTCTGTCGAAGACGAGTCGAAAAAAGCAAAGCCTGCCGCGCCGGAAAAGCAGGATCTCAATGCTTCATGGGCCACGCAGAAGGAAGCTCGTGCGCTGACCTTGAGCGTGCCCGCACCCCGCGGACAGATCGTGGACCGCCATGGCATCCCCTTTGCCCAAAACCGCACCGCCAATTACCTCGCCCTGGTGATGCCTTACATGGATCGCGCCAGCGATGCGCAGGTCACCGCCTTTGCACGCAGCACCATCGACAAGGTGAACGCGGTACTGGGAAAGACATGGTCTCTTTCAGATGAGCGCGTGCTGCTGCACTACAAGCACCGGCGCTGGCTGCCTCTGGTCTTTTCCGTGGAAGAAGGTCTCAATGTGGAGATCACGCCGGACATGGAGGAGAAGCTCAAGCCGCTGCTCGGCGGCAGCCTTGTCATCCAGGGAGCTTACCTGCGGCATTACCCGCAGGGGGCCACCGCCTGCCACATCATCGGCTACACCGGCAAGACCCGCCCGCTGCCCACGGGGCCTATTGTGGATGGCGACCCGGTGTTTGAGGAAATGGAGGGCCGTGAGGGCATCGAAACCGCTTTCGACAGCGATCTCAAAGGCCAGCCAGGCATCGTGAACGTCCTCTTCAGTCCCGATGGCAAGCGCCTCTCCGAGGACGTGCGCCGCGCCCCCAGTCCGGGGAACAATGTGGTGCTTTCCATCGACTACAACTTCCAAAAGTACGCCGAAAACGCACTCAAAAAGCACACCACGGGCGGTGCGATGGTCATCATGGATGTCACCAATGGCGACATCCTCGCCATGGCCTCCAATCCGGGATTCGACCTCAATGAATTCGTGCCCGGCATCCGCCAGAAACGCTACGACGAGCTGACGAAGGATCCGCATCTCCCGCTCTACCCGCGCTCCTTCCGTGGCGAATACCCGCCCGCCTCCACCTTTAAAATTGTCACCGCGCTGGGGGCACTGGACAGCGGCAAGGTGGACGCCAAGACGATGTTTGACTGCCCGAATGCCCTGGAGATCGGCGATCGCGTGTTCAAGAACTGGAACAAGGAGGGGGAGGGCTCCATGAACGTGGTCAGCGCCATCAAGCGCTCCTGCAACACCTGGTTCTACCGTGCCGCGCTGGAGTCGGGCGCGGACTACATCACCAACATGGCCCTGCGCCTCGGTTTTGGCGAGCGCACCGGCATTCCACTCAAGGCGGAAGGGGAGGGGTTTGTGCCCACGAACAGCTACCTCCTCCAGCATCGCGGCCACAAGATGCTGCCGGGAGATCTGGCGAATATCGCCATCGGCCAGGGCATGGTGCTGGCCACGCCGCTGCAGGTCTGCCAGTGCATGGCGGGTCTCGGGGACGGTACACGCATCCCGCAGCCGCGGCTGGTGCTGCAGGTCCAGGACCTGAGCGACCGCGTGGTGATGGCCTACGAGCCCAAGGACCGCCGGCGCATCGACCTCAAGCCCGAGGATCGGCAGACGGTCATCAGCGGCATGGTGGCCGTGGTCAATGGCAGCGGAGGCACCGGGCATGCGGCGGCCATCAAACAGGCCGAGATCGCGGGGAAGACCGGCACGGCCCAATGGCGCATCAGCAAAGATCAGAACCTCGCGTGGTTCACCGGCTTCCTGCCTGCGGGCAAGCCCATGTTTGCCTTCGCCGTCATTTATGAGGGCGAGCCCGGGGAAACCATCAGCGGTGGTCAGAAAGCTGCTCCCATCGTGAACGAGGTATTCACCAACATCTTTGAAAAAGCCCCGGCAGATGACCCCATGCTGCAGGCCATGAAGGAAGTGCCCAAGGCCACCTTGGTCGAGGAATCCTCCGGCGGTGGCGAAAAATCCTCGGGAACGCCGGCTGCCAAGCCGGCACAGCCGCCGCCACCTCCCCCGCCCGCCAAGGGCATCGGCGGCTTTTTCAAGCGTCTCTTTGGCCGCTAATCCCTTCCATCTGCCCCGATGAACATCCAACTCGCCATCGTCTGTGATTTTGCAGCAGACTACCAGGGCAAGCTCTGCATTCAGGGCGCCTTTGACACGCTCTGCGCGCAGACCTTTCCCGTCGTCCATCCGCAGTGCTCCATCGCCGTTCGGGCGGTTTTCCAGGCTGAGGACGCCGGCAAGCACGAATTTGTAATCCGCTGTGTGGATCCCGACGGCAAGGAATGCCTGCCCCCCATGCCCGCGCAGCTGGACGTGACCTTCCCCTCATCCTTCATCCCCTTTGTGTCCCGCAACATCGTGTACACCCTTCAGCGCTTGAAATTCGAGCGCCAGGGCATGTACCGCTGGCTGGTGCAGCATCAAGACGACACCTTGGCAAGCATTCCGCTACGAGTGACTTTGTTTGACGAGCGCCGCTCCGCCACCGGCCCCGCAGGCTAGCCGCCCATGATCACCTCCAAGCCCCAGCCCCAATCCGAGACCGGCACCCCGGCAGGCACCCCCGTGCGGCAGCTGTCCGTGTTCCTGCACAACCGCGTCGGTGCGCTGATGTCCCTGGTCAAGCTGCTCACGGAGCACCGCATCGAAGTTCTGGGGCTTTCGTTGCAGGACACCACCGAGCTTGCGATGGTCCGGCTCATCCCCAGTGATCCTGAAACGACGGAGATGCTCTTCATTGAGAAGGGCATACCCCACGTGGTTTTCCCCGTCACGGTTCTGGAGCTGCGCGAGACGGAGCACTCCCTCGTGCACGCGCTTTCCGCGCTGCTCTCTGCGGAGATCAACATCGACTTCACCTACGCCCTCTTTGTCCGCCCGGCGCAGAATCCCGTTTTCGTGCTTCACCTTGACTCTCCCGAGGTGGGCGCGGAGGTGCTCACGGCCTCCGGCTTCAAGGTGCTGACGCAGGAGGATTTGAGCCGCTGAGCCACTCCTCGCGGGTCAGCATGAAGGTCGGGGCCAGCTTGGCCAGAAACTCGGATGCATCCTCCTTCGCATTGAGCTCCTGCATCGGGTCCTCCTGGCCCACACGCTGCTCTGGCAGCGGCACGTAAATGGAAGCCATCGCCCAGCGATGCTGGATGTTGCGAAATACCGCATCATAATAGGAGAGGAAGACGTGCTCGTAGTGGTCTGCGCAGGTGGTCCCGTCAGAGCCGATGTACCAGTAGAAATTGATCGCCCGCGTGCGGACCTTCACCCCCGGCTGGGGCTCCGCATCCCGGAAGATGCGCATCATCATGATGTTGATCTCACGCCCATCCTCCATGAGCAGCGGGATCTGCGTGCGGTCAGTCACTGTCCAGCCCTGGTTCGGCAGGCACACCTCCGGACGGTGCAGGCTGCGCTTTTCAAATCCGCTCAGGATCACCGTGGCCATGATCTGCCTGCCCGTGGCGGAGGCATACACATTGCGCGCCAGTCTTACCCCCTCATCCAGCAGGTTTTTCTCGTCTGCCGTCATGTCAAATTCGCGGCCCTGATAGTCGCCCAGAGACAGTGGCAGGTAGGGCAGTCGTGAGTCATCCGGCCGGAGCTTCACCCCCGGTGCCGCCACATGAAAGCCGATGTCCGTGAGGGTGCAAATCCCCAGTGCCAGCAGAGGCAGCGCCACGGCCGCCAGCAGCCGGGCCAGCGTGCTGCGGGGCTCCGGAATGGCGCAGGTCTCACCCTCGGCCAAGGGCTTGCCATGCCGCCGCAGGTTCGCCTTCATCTCACGTCCTTCCAGCAGCCAGCACAGCGCAAACATCCCCGCCAGGGCGATGCCAAAGACCGCAAAGCCCGCGAACGTGTGGTAGGGAGACATTTCCTGATGGTCGCCGATGTGCCTTCCCACCGCAAAATCGGCGCCAAACTGCTTTGTCCCCGCCACCAGCAGCAGCAGCCGCACCACATTGCCCGCCACCGCCAGGGGCACCGCACACACAAACAGCAGCAGCCGGGAGCGCGGCCGCTTCAGCGCCAGGTAGCCCAGCAGCGCGGAGATCATCATCAAGGCAAAGAGTGAATTGATCCCGCTGCACTTGGCATCCACATCCAGGCTGAACACATCGCCGATCTGCAGCCCCTTTTCGGCATCCGGGGCGGATTGCAGCGCCGAGCCCTCGTTCACCGCCGGCACGCCCACGGCGTTCAGCACCGCAGCGGCCATCGCCGCAGTGCGCGGGCGCAGCGGAGAGGCCAGGGAATCCTCCAGCGGCTGCATCGGCCAGGTGAAAAACAAAAACAGCCAGGCAAAGGAGAGCGTGCGCATCCACGCGGTCCCCGCCACCAGGAGAATGAAGCCCGAAAGGACAAACTGCACCGCGAGAAAGCCCGGGTAGCCGGTGTTTGCCTTGTAGCCGACCCAGTAAATGAACAGCCCCAGCACCAGGGAGATCAGGCCCTTCCATGTGCCTTGCAACGGCAGGCGGCACAGCTCCTCACGCCGCAGCCACACCAGCCAGCCCACCAGCAGCGGCACGAGCAGGCAGAACTGCCAGTCCGCACGTTTGCTCACCCAGCGGACCCAGCCGATCAGGACGCTCTCACGCCGGTCATAGTCCCACTGCTGGTAGGGCCATGCCAGAAAGAGCAGCACCAGCACGGCAGGCAGGCCCCACAGAGCCAGCCTCCGCAGCATTTCAGGCTGCGCGAAGAAGGGCGTGGGGGATGGAGTGAGGGTGGACACACTGGGCGTCCGGGTGGATTCTGTTGCCATGACACGGGTTGACGGACAAAGGCTGGCCTTGTTTGTTGATTCTGGCAACCTTCATCGCGTAACGTCCCTGACGCATCTCTCTTCATGTCTGACCCGCTTCCCCCCACCTCATCCCACGATACCGACGCCGACGACACCGAAGCAGAGGCCGCTTTGCTCTTTGCCCGCTGCAATCAGGCCCCAGCAGACACGGCCACCCAGGCAAAATCCTCTGCCGCCCCTGCCAAGGATGCCCATTCGCCCAATCTCCGCCGCTCACACATGACCTCTCGGCATCTGGTCATCTCGCTGGGTGCCTCCCTCTTGGTCGGCCTGCTGCTCCTCGGGGCGGGCGGGTGGTTTTATCTGGAGAAGATCGAGCCCCGCCTTTCCGCCGCCGCTGCCGTCGGCGCTCCGGCCTCTGCCACCGCTGCGGCTCCTGCGGGGTCTGAGGAGGCGCTCAAGGCCGAACTCGCCAAATCCGCCGAACAGATCGCCGCCCTCGAGAAACAGGTGGACGTCATGCGCCGCGAGCAGCTGCTCCTGCAGCAGAAGACCCGCGAATCGCTCGAAAACATCTCCGCCACGCTGAAGATTCCTGACCTTGCGCCATCCCCTGACGCCCCTGGGGCCGGTCAGCCTGGCGTCCCGCGCATGGCTGATATGAAGCCCCAGGTCACCCCCACGCAGGAGGAGTTCCTCAAGCTCAAAGAACGCAACCGCCTCACCCAGTATGCAGACGAAGCCATCGCCACGGGCATGCGCCGCCCCATTGAGCTGCTCGTCGAATACATGCGCGATCCGCAGCTTGAACACCTGCACGACGCTGCGCAGGCCGAGTACCTCCGCGCTATTCGCGCCATTCAGCTCCTCCAGCGCGAAGACCCCGGCTACCGGCTCCCCGTTGCCGAACTTTTCAAGGACAGCAGCATTCGCGATGAGGCAGATGTTCCCCCTGAGGCCCTCCTCAAGCTCCTGGCTGACTACAAACAGCCCTGGGAGGTGCGTGTGCGCGTGTGCTTTCTGCTCCTCGGCAGTCCGCTGCCTGAGACCAATGAGCAGCTCATCAAGGCCATCAAGGCTGACCCTTCCCTGGATGTCGCCAAGCACGCCCAGCTCGCGCTCGAACAGCGCATCAAAAAACGCTTCCGCATTTTTGACATTCCCGCTATCGAGGAATGGTTCAAATCGCAGGGGAAGTGACCCCGTGTACGTCTCGTCTTATTGACCCCACCCGCCAGCCATCTGGCGTCATCCCGCCCTCACTCATGAAAGCCCTTTTCCTCACCAACGAATATCCCCCCCACATTTACGGCGGAGCCGGCGTCCACGTCGAATACCTCACCCGGGAGCTCGCCAAGCTCATGGAGATCGACGTCCGCTGTTTTGGAGATCAGTCCAGCCATGAGGGCAATCTCCACGTGCAGGGCTTCGGCCTCGACACCACCGGCTGGGACAGCCCCCTCAATCTCAAGTCCGTCTTCGGCGCCCTCCAGCGCTGCCTGGACTTCAACACCAGCGGAATCGATGCCAGCCTCGTCCATCTGCACACCTGGTATGCCCATTTCGGAGGCATCCTTGCCAAGCTCAACTACGGCGTGCCCATGGTGCTCACCGTTCATTCCCTGGAACCTCTGCGCCCCTGGAAGCGCGAGCAGCTCGGCCACGGCTATGACTTCACCGTCTGGCTGGAAAGCACCGCGCTGAAAATGGCCGATGCCATCATCGCCGTCTCCGAAGGCACGAAGGCGGACATCCTCCAGCATTTCGACGTCGATCCGCACAAGATCCACGTCATCTACAACGGCATCGACCTCAGCGAATACCGCCGCACCGAGGCCCCCGATGTGCTGCGCAAGCACGGCGTCGATCCCGACAAACCCTACGTCCTCTTTGTGGGTCGCATCGCCCGGCAAAAGGGCATCGTCCACCTCGTCCGCGCCATCCAGCATCTCGATCCCGGCTTCCAGGTCGTCCTTTGCGCCGGCGCGCCTGACACCATCGAAATCAAGGAGGAGATGGAGGCCGCTGTCGCTGAAGCCAGCAAGGTGCGCCCCGGCGTCGTCTGGGTCCAGGCCATGCTGCCGTTGCAGGAAAAGATCGTCATGTACTCCCATGCCGATGTCTTCTGCTGCCCTTCGATTTATGAGCCCTTCGGCATCATCAATTTGGAGGCCATGGCCTGCGAAACCGCCGTTGTCGCCAGCGCGGTCGGAGGCATCAAGGAAGTCGTCGTCGATGGAGAAACCGGCATCCTCGTCCCCCTGGAGCAGCAGACCGAAAGCCCCTTCGAAGCCATGCACCCTGAGAAATTCGCCCGCGATCTCGCCGCCGGCATCAACAAGCTCATGGCAGACCCCACCCTCCGCAATCGCATGGCCCAGGCCGGTCGCCAGCGTGCCGAAGACCATTTTAGCTGGAAGAGCATCGCGCGGAAGACCCTCGCCTTGTACAAGACTCTGGCGGGGTAGGCGGAGCTGCCCAGTGGGAAGAGGACCGCCCGCTCCCAATGGGGCCAAGAAATCATTGCTCAGGACCTCCATTTCACCGAAAAAAGTCTGTGTTTGTGGGGGGGGAAGAGCTGAGCGTGCACTACGCGCCTTATGTCTATGCTGAATACAGCAAGAAGGAGCTCGCAGCGGCCGAATACCTCCCGTTGAAACTGCTTTGGTGAAAGGAGCTGGGTGATTTTGATCACCACAGTGACGACGAGCAATAGGTCGTGGCGTTGACGGAAGGGCGAGGAGGACTGCCATGCATGCCTGGCCTTATTTTGTCCGTGCCACTGGAGCAGTGGATGGAAGCATCCCCTTCGCATTTACCAAAGGTCAAAGGCATTCCTCACCCTTTTTTTGTTCCGAAAAAAAGTAAGCTTGTATTTATTTGATCGGGCGGATGAAATGCGCCTGATTTCCAAAGGTTTGGCATGTTTGGCGGACCTGTTGGTGGTGGAGGATGAGGATAAAAATGACCCCACCCCCTCCCAAAAACTTGTCGGAATGAAGAGCTCGTAATGAACCCTAAGCGCAACACTTCCTTCCAGATACGGCTCACGTGCATCGCGATCTTGATGCTGCTCATAGCTTTGGCGGCGGTGGCTTACTCAAGCGGGCGGAATGTGCAGATCGACAGTGATTTGATCACTCAGGATGCGGTGCCCGGCACCATCAAAGCGCACTACATGCGGATGGCCATGGCCCGCAGCCTCACGCTCGCGCTGGCGGCGGCTTCTGCCAAGACGGCCGGGTTCCGGGATAGGAGCCTCAAAGCCGTGCATGAGGCCGACGAGGCCTTCGTCGCAGCCCTCAAATCTTACGAAGACAGCATCCGCAAAAATCCACGAGACGACCAGTCACTGCTGGAGCAGGTGAAAAAGGGCTACGCTGGTTATAACACCAAGCGCCTGGCTTTTGAGGCCCTTATTCTGGCCGGGGATCGTGAAGCCGCCTCCGTCTTCCTCGAACAGGAGCTGGCTCCGGCCTACCTTTCTGTGCTCCAATCCGCCGAGGAACTGCTCAAATACAATCACGGCAACAGCATCAGCCTTTCAGGGGCGATCCACCGCAGGGTCAGCCAGCTTTACTGGGCGGTGGCGGTGGTGATGGTTCTGGCCCTTGCCTGCGCGTTGGTGCTGGTTTTCAATCTGACCACCCGCCGCCGGGAACTGGCGGAGCTGGAGGAAAATGAGGAGAAATTCTCCAAGGCTTTCAAATCCAACCCCGGTGGCCTCGCCATCACTGAAATCGAAACGGGCCGTTTCATCGAAGTCAACGACAGCTACTGCCGGCTCATTGGCTTTTCTCCTGAGGAAGTGGTCGGACATACCTCCTTGGAACTGGGCATTTGGGGGAGTTCGGAGGAGCGCAGTCGGAGGTTCCGGCCTCTCACAACCGGCGGCTCCCTGCGTGACATGGAGATGAACGCGATCACTCGGGATGGCAGCCGCAGGGAGATCAGCGTCAATGCTGATCCCATCGATCTGGGCGGCCGCAAGTGCGTCATTTCGTCGGTGGTGGACATCACGGATCGCAAAGAATTGCAGCGCAAGCAGGCGCAGCTCGCCGCCATCGTGGAATTCTCGGAGGATGCGATCATCGGCAAGTCGATGGAAGGCATCGTCACCAGTTGGAACTTTGGCGCGGAAAAAATCTTTGGTTACACGGCGGCGGAGGTCCTCGGCCAGCCGTTGACCGTCTTGTTCCCGCCTGATCGTAAGGATGAAGAGGTCGAAATGCTGGCCAGGATCGCACGTGGCGAGACAGTGCAGCATTTCGAGACTGTGCGCGTTCGCAAAGACGGGCGGAGGATCTTCATTTCCGCCACCATCTCCCCGCTCAAGGACAGCCAGGGAAGGGTGATCGGCGCCTCCAAAATCGCGCGTGACATCACCGCGCAAAAACAGGCGGATGCCGCCCTGCGGGAAAGCGAGGAGCGCATTCGCATTCTGGGAGACAACCTTCCCACCGGGATGATGTACCAGCTCGACATGGGGCCGGACGGGAAGGAGAGGCGCTTCACCTACGTCAGCGCCGGTGTGGAGAGGCTGCATGAAGTCACCGCCGAGGCGGTCATGCAGGACGCGGCGGTGCTCTACGGGCAGGTGGTGGCGGAGGAGCGGCCCCGGGTGGCCGCCCGTGAGGCCGAGGCGCTGGCCGCCATGAAGCCCTTCATGGCTGAACTGCGCATGCAGCTTCCCTCCGGTGCCGTCCGCTGGAGCCTGTTTACCTCGGCACCGCGCCGCACGGCCAACGGGCATGTGGTATGGGATGGAATCGAGCTCGACATCACGGCGCAGAAACAGGCGGACGAGGCTCTGCGGGACAAGCAGGACCAGCTCATTCTGGCCATGGACATCGCAAAACTCGCCCACTGGGAGTTTGACGTGGTGAAGAACATCGTCAGCGCGGACGAGCACATCTTCCGGCTGCTGGGCACGACTTCGGAGCAGGAGGGCGGCCTCTCCATGTCTCCGGAGGAGTACGTGCGGCGTTTTGTCCACCCGGAGGATGCCGGGATCGTCGCCACGGAGGTGGCTCTCGGAATCGCGGCCCACGACCCCCATTTCGCGCGGCAGTTTGAGCACCGCGTCATCCGCAGGGATGGCGCGGAGCGGGTGATGCTTGTGCGCTCCCGAATCCTCATGGATGGCAGCGGCCGGACAGGCAAGATTCTCGGCACCAACCAGGACATCACGGAGCAGAAGCAGTCAGAGCTGCGAATCCGGCAGCTCAACCGCATCTATGCGGTGCTCAGTGACATCAACAAAACCATCGTGCTGGAAAAGGACCGGCAGGAGATACTCATGAAAGCCTGCCAGATTGCGGTGGGGAAGGGGGGCTTCCGCATGGCCTGGGTGGGCATGTACGAAGCTGCGGCACACAAGGTGCAGCCGGTGGCCTCCGCCGGCGTGGTGGACGAGTATCTGGATCTGGTGAACATTGATCTGGGTGACAAGGCACGGCGAAGCGGGCCCTCGGGCACATGCTTCCTCTCCGGAAAGCACGTCACCTGCGGCGATGTGGAGCACGACCCGCTGGTGGCCCCCTGGCGTGAGGCGCTGCTGAAGCGCGGCTGCCGTTCGTTCGCCAGTTTCCCGATCAAGGTCGAAGGCAAGGTCATCGGCAACATCAATCTCTACTCGGGCGAAGTCGGCTTCTTCAACGAGGAGGAAACGCTGCTGCTCGATGAGCTTGCCATGGACATCGGCTTCGCCCTGGAGGTCGGCGAAAGCGAGGCCAGACGCAGGCAGGCGGAGCAGGAGCTGCGCTGGCGCACGGCCTTCTTTGAAGCTCAGGTGCATTCCGCGATCGATGGCATCCTTGTCTTGGACAGCGCGGGCAAAAAGCTGCTCCAGAACCGCCGGATGAACGAGCTGTGGAAAATCCCGCCGTCCATAGCCGATGATCCTGACGATTCCAGGCAACTCCAATTCGTGCTTGCACAGGTCAAGGAGCCGGAAGCCTTTCTCCAAAAGATCAGCCATCTCAATGCGCATCCTGACGAATCCAGCACAGACGTCATTGAACAGGTGGATGGCACCGTTGTGGAGCGCCACTCCGCTCCCGTGCGCGGCAGCGACGGCACGCATTACGGCCGTGTGTGGACCTTTCATGACATCACCGAGCGCAAGAAGCTTGAAGCGCAGTTTCTCCGTGCGCAGCGCATGGAGAGCATCGGCACCCTCGCCAGCGGTGTGGCGCACGATCTGAACAACATCCTCACCCCCATCATGATGTCCGTGGCCGTGCTGCGCATGGGGATGTCAGCGGAAAAACGCGACAGCCTGTGCGAAACCATCGAGATGAGCGCGGCGCGTGGAGCGCAGATCGTCAAGCAAGTGCTCGCCTTTGGCCGTGGTCTGGAGGGCGAGAAGCACCCCTTGCAGGTCGAGCTGCTGATCGACGAGATGGAGCAGATGATCCGGAGCACTTTCCCCAAAGACATCACCGTCGAGTGCGTGAAGGCGGCGCCCCTGTGGCTGGTGCTGGGAGATGCGACGCAACTGCATCAGGTGCTGCTCAATCTTTGTGTGAATGCGCGTGACGCCATGCCCGGTGGCGGAAGGCTGCGGCTGAGCGCCGAAAACCTCGACATCGATGCCAGCTACGCGAGCATGGTGCCCGAGATCACCCCCGGTCCGCATGTGCTGCTGGAAGTCACCGACACCGGCAGCGGCATTCCGCCGGAAATCCTGGAGCGTATCTTTGATCCCTTTTTCACCACCAAGGAACTCGGCAAAGGAACCGGCCTCGGGCTCTCGACAGTGCATGGCATCATCAAAAGCCATGGCGGATTTCTCAAGGTGGTGACGGAACCTGGCAAGGGGACGACCTTCCAGATTTACCTGCCCGCCGCCCCGGAGCAGGAGGCCATGGCAGACGCCGTTGCCGCCTCCCCGGATCTGACCGGCCACGGAGAGTGCGTGCTCGTGGTGGACGATGAGCACGCGATCGCCACTGCGGCGCGCACGGTGCTGGAGGCAAACGGATATCGAGTCCTGGTGGCCAACGATGCAGCGCAAGCCCTCGTCATGTTCACCGAAAACGCGCGGGAGGTGGCCCTCGTTTTGACGGACCTCATGATGCCCGTCATGAATGGGGAGCTGCTTCTCCGCACGCTGCGGAAGATCAACCCCGGCCTCCCGGTGATCGCATCCACGGGGCTGTGTGACCAGGCCCAGCTCTCCACCATGAAGGCGCTGGGTGTGGAGGCGGTTCTGCTCAAGCCGTATAATTCAACCACGCTTCTGCGTACGATCAACGGGGTGCTGCATCCGAGGCCGGAAGGGGAGAAGCCGCTCGACTCGTCTGCTACCATCCCTTCATCATCTCCTTCCGCCCTTCGTTGAAGAGGTGCACGCCCTGCGCACCGGCGGCGCGGACTTTGGAGGCGCGCTGATCGTACTGCTCGCGGGTGAGCAGGGTGCTGGCGGCGGGCTTCATCTTGCCGGCGGCGATGAGGCGGTCCTCCTCCGCCGTGCGGTCGTGGCCTTTGACGATGGATTCCTCCCCAAAGAGCACGGCGCAGCCGCTGCCCTGCGCCATCTTCACAAACGGCGTGATGTCGAAGTCATAACCGCCGAGCCCGTACTGGCCCACCACGAGGTAGTCGAGCAGGCCGTCCTTCAGCCACGTGTCGATGTCGCAGCCCCAGGTGGGGTATTTCTTCCAGTCAATGCGTGCGGAGAGCCCCAGGTGGCGGCCCTTGCGTTTGCCGGCTTCATCCAGAAGCTGGCGCACTTCGCGGACAAAGAGGTTCATCATTTCAAAGCGCAGCGGAAACCAGCGCGGATCATCCTGCGGCACGGCGCTGGCCTCGATGCCGTACGTCGCCTTGAAGGCATCGCTCATCGGCTTCTCAAAACCGAAGAATGTGGGGTGGCGCTGGAAATCCAGATTGATGCCATCGATGTCCTGCTCCGCCACTTCGCGCAGGATGTTGAGCTTGAACTCGCGCACCTCGGGAAAGGCGAAGGATTGGTGGGAGCCGGGCTTGCCCTTGGCATCCAGCACGCGGAACTCCGGGTGCTTCCACCAGAAGCTGCCATTGGCAAATCGTGGAAAGGTGCCGCCCCACATGCTTTCTGGGTAGTCGCCGTTCATGCGCAGCGAGGCATAACACGAGATGCCAGCCTCATGGCAGGCCGCAGCCACGATGCCCAGGGTGTTTTCCCCCGCGTCCGCCATGCGCTTCACCGTCTCATGCGCCAGCTTGTCGCCACGCCGTGGGAATTCCGTCATGCCCGTGCCATAGAGTTCCGTGACCTTGGAAGGATAATTGGAGCAACTGCCCGCGATGACGCACCACTCCATCACCGCGATCTGAGTGTCCTTGTATTCGAGCATTGCCTTCCGCAGGTCCTCCGCGCCCTTGTAGCGCCCGCTGTGAAACGAGCTGAAGCCGTCGTCATTGGTGATGAGGATCAGCGAGCCATTGCGCGGCTTTGGCGGCTCGGCGGAAAAGGCAGTAACGTTGAGGGCGAAGACGGCGGGCAGGAGAAAGCGGAGCATGTGAAAAGAACGCGAATGAAGAGGCGATCGTTGCGGACGGACGGCAAAGCAGCCGGTTTGCGCTGCAGGTGAGCATGAAAAAAGGCGGACCCTCGCGGGCCCGCCTTTGCGAGTGTCAGAGCAATGGCTTACTTCGCTGCTGCTTCGGCTTCGGGTGTCTTCGCGCCTTCCTTGAAGCAGTAGAGGTGGGTGTGGGTGGTCACGTAGAGAGCGCCGTTGGCGGCCACCACGCTGCTGAGCAGCGGGGAGGGGAACTCAATGGTCTTGAGTTCCTTGAGCTCCTTGCCTTCGGCGAGGATGAAGAGCTCGCCTTCTTCGTTGCCGATCCACACCTTGCCGTCCGCGACGAGGGGGCTGGCCCAAATGTGGCCCTTGGTGTCGAACTTCCAGTATTCCTTGCCAGTCTTGGCATCGAGGCAGAACACGCGGCCGGTGTAGTCAGCAGCATAGACGAGGCCGTCTTTGACTGCAGGAGTGGAGATGGTGCGCTCGATGCCCTTGAAGGTCCAGAGGGCCTTGCCGGTGATGTCTCCCTTGGCGGACTTGGGGTCGATGCAGCTCAGGCAGCCGACGCCTTCGCCGTGCTCGGGGTCCTGGCCGATGTTCACATAGATCAGACCGTCTGCGATGGACGGGGTGGCGATGATTTCGCTGGGGCCGTCGTATTCGACGTACTTGATCGGCTCACCGGCTGAGTTCTTGCGGTACTCGGGCGGGTTGGCGTCATAGCGCCAGTATTCGTTGAGGATGTCGAGGCCTTCAGCGTCCTTGTGGGTCTCAGGGGCCATGGAGTACACCCAGCCGTCGCCGGCGGCGAAGATGATCTGCTTCTTGCCGTTCACTTCCACCGAGTTCGGGGAGGACCAGGAGCAGTGCAGCACGCGCTCGGAGGCGACGTGATCCATTTCACCGAGGAGTTCGCCGCTTTCCGCGTCGAGCATGATGAAGCTCGGGGAGTTTGGAGCAGGGATGTTCGTGTGGGTCCAGTCCACGCCGTTGCAGGTGGGGACGAAGACCTTGCCATCAATCACCAGCGGGTAGCCGGCGGTGGCGTTGTGCTGGAACACGCCAAGTTCCTTGTACATGTCATACACCCAGAGGATGTCCGCATCCGTGTTGCCGGGGAGGATGGCGGCGGTGGGCTTGCCGTCCTTGTCGAGCGGGGCCATGAATGAGCCTTCGTCCTGCATGCCCTGGTTGCCGTTGGCCATGCCGTTGACGTCGATGCAGATGATCTGGCAGCGGTTGCTGGGCACGTAGGCCTTGTCACCGACGATGGTGGGGCTGGCGCAGATGCCGAGGTACTCCCAGTCATTGACCTTGCCGCTGCCCATCTTTGGGGAGACGACCTGCCACTTGAACTGGCCGGTGTATTCATCAAACACCATCATGATGCCGCGGTCGCCGATGTGCTTGTCGTTGCGCGGGGATTCATTGTTGGTACCCACATAGACCTGCCCGTTGGCGATCATCGGTGTGCCGTAGGTCTGGGAGCCGAGCTTGGCCACCCAGAGGCAGTTCTTGGTGGTGCTCATGTCGATGTCTTCGGCACCTGGGGCCTTGTTGGCATCCTGGGCGTTTGGGCGCAGGCGGCCGGCGGCTTTCGGCGCGGCCTTGGGGCCGTACTTCTTGCCTGGGTCAAAGTCCATGGGCAGGCCTTTTTCGTCAGACACCATGTTGCGGGTGTTGCCACCGCCCCACTGCGGGTAGTCGGCGGCGTGGAGCGAGGCCGAGGCAACCAGGGCCGCAGCGAGGATGGGGGTGAGTTTCGTGGTCATTTGATCAAAAGGGATGCAGATGGATTGGATGACTCGTGCTTACTTGTTGGAGGTGATGCTGAGATTGTCGAGGAACACACGCTTCTGGTTCAGGGCGGTGAACCCAAAGATGCCGGGGGAGCCGTTGGTCTGCGCTCTTGGCACCTTGACTTCCAGAGTCCAGGCCTCGGGCTCCGGCTGGGATTTGTCCCAGGCCTTGGCGCGGATGGTGCCGCTGCCGTCTGCCGCCACATCGACGCGGCTCTTGAGGGTGTACCAGGTGTTGGCCGTCATTTTGAACGGAGCTTCCTGACGCAGGCGCTCGGGGTTGGAGCTGATCTCCAGCTTGCCGGCGTTGCCACGCAGGCAGACGAGGTAGCGTTGGTTGATCATGCCGATGTCGGACTTGGAGCGGGCGCTGCCTTCCGTCATCACGTCAGCCTGCATGGTGTAGTTGGACAGGTGGGAGGCGCCGACGAACACCGTGGCGCGTTGGAACAGCAGGCGGTCAAAGGTCTTGGCAAACACCTTGTTGCTGTTGAGCTCGCGAACGTCGAATTTGAAGCGCGCGCCGATCCATGGAAGCGGCGGGTAGGAGAATTTGATCTTCTCGTCCGGCTGTTCGACGTTCAGTTCGTACTTCTCGAAGTCTTCCTTGATCGGCAGGTTGCGCAGCGTGCGGCCGCGGATGGTGCCGGTCAGGCCGTCAGGGGAGGTGGCCTTGAACGCGCCGGCGCTGGACTTCGCGTCCGCAGCGGCGGTGAGCTCTCCTTTGTCATTGAATTTCGCATCCATCGTGGCCTTCACCTTGGCGGTCGGCGGGATGAAGCTTTCCCACTTCACGTCGGAGACCTTGTCACTCACCACGAATCCGTGCGCGTCGATGCTGCGGATGCGGAAGGCCTGCTTGTCGCCGGTCATCAGCACGGTTTCCGCAGGGATGATCTGCAGAGCCACGGCCTTGCCGGCGGCGGGGATTTCCACTTTCGGCGCGGCATCCACCTTGATGCCCTTGTTTGGAATCGGGAAGGCGTAGAGGTGTTCCGTGGTCGTGACATACAGCACGCCATCGCACACGCTGGGCGCACCGAGGCAGCTTCCTTCCAGTTTGATCTCCTGCACGATTTCGCCGTCCTTTTCGCCGGGCTTCACCACAACGAGCTTGCCTTCCATCATCGGGCAGTAGAGCAGGCCGTCCACATACAGCGGTGAGGAGTGCAGGTTCGCGTTGCTGAGCTTCTTTTTCCAGAGCTCCGCGCCGGTGGTGGCGTTGATGGCATAGAGCGTGGCGCCGTCATCGAGCTGGTACACCACATTTCCAACGATCACAGGGGAGCTGCTGGTGGCGGACAGCGGCAGGCGCCAGACTTCGACGCCTGGCTCAAGAGTCTTGCTCTCAGGGCCGGTGGGATCGCTCAGCGTCTCAGGCAGCTTGATGCAGACCATGCGGCCCTTTTCCGAAGTGTCGAGGTTCTCGTCCCCATGAATGGCAATCAGCGTTCCGTTATGAACGACCACGGAGGCGTTCACACCGTTTTTGCAAATGGGCATTTTCCAGTGCGCGTCGCCGTTGCGGGCGTTCACGCAGACGATGTGGCCGCAGCCGGTCGTGTAATACATGACACGGCGGCCATCGCGCGTTTCCACCACCGGGGTGGAGAAGGAGCTGTCCACAGGGGGGACCACGCCAGGGCGGGACCACCAGACCAACTCGCCGGTCTTTTTGTCAAAGGCATACATGCGGTCAGCCGCAGGGCCGTCGGCACCCCAGTTGGAGTAGATGAAGTGCGTCATCACCAGATCGCCCTCGATCACGGGGCTGCCCACGCGGGCGTTGGGGAAGGTCATGCGGCCGAAGTCCTCCATGAGGGGGATCTCAAAGACCTTGGTGCCATCCAGCTCCCAGCAGTAGAAAAGGCCGGCGTTGCTGACGAGGTAGATGCGCTTCGTTTCAGGATCGACCGTGGGCGCGCCGATGGAGTAGCGGTTGTAAATGGAGTCGCTCAGGTAGTCCTGAATCTCGTGCTCCCAGAGCTTTTTGCCCGTCTTCGCATCCAGGCAGGTGATGAGCTCGACGAGATCGGTGGTTTCACCCTTGTATCCCCAGAGGATGACCTTGCCGTCAAAGACCACAGGCGTGCCGCGGCTGCGTGCGTCGTAGGTCCAGGCGGGGGTTTCGGCGATTTTGCCTGCTTTCGTGTAATGCTCCAGGCTCACGCCGTTTTGCAGCGGACCACGCCAGTTGGTCCAGTCATTCGCCTGGGAGATTCCGGTCAGGGCCAGAGTTGCGGCAAACAGACAGCCGAAGGGAGTGCGGGGACGGTGGTGCATGGGTTGGGGGAAGGAGGTGGAAACAAAACATCGTGAGCACAAGCCGCGCTTCAATGCGATTTTCATACCTTTCGCAAGGGAGGCGGCAACGGTGGCGATGGAAGAGAGAGTCAACGCGGTAGCGAAGCGTCATCTTGCAGCGGGGCCGCCCTTCGGTACGCAGGGAAACCCGGGTGGTGTATTTGCGTAAACGGGCAAGTTTTGGAGTCCTGCCGGGCGGGACATGTTTTTCTGGGTTAGCCGGGCCAGGGCGCCAGGACGTGCGGTGTCATGCTGCATCTCGGATGCCTGAGTTTTACCCAGCCTTCAAAGGAGCATGGAGCTTTTCATGAGGAGGCTAAAACTGGTAGCTGAACCGCACGCTGCCAAAGTGTGCCTGCATGTCCTGGCGCAGCAGCTGGCCGGAGTAGCTGAGGAGCATGCTGAAGCGGTCGGTGAACTGGAAGCTGACACCGCTGGAGACGGCGAGGTAGCTCTGGCCGGGCGCCTGCGCGTTGCTGGTGGCGCTGAGTGGCAGATTTACCAGCGTGGCGCTCGTGCCGTTGTTGCGATCAATGTTCTGCCGCTCGTAGCTCAGACGTAGCTGCGGAGTGATCCGCGCCCAGTTCGACTCAAAGGAGCGGCTGGCGCTCCATCCCACACGGGTCACGAGGGAGTCAAAGCTCCGCCTTGCATAAGACAGGGCTGCGAGGCCGCCGCCGTTTTCAGTGTAACCGTCCACGCCCGCATGCAGCCAGTCCAAACCGGCAAAGGGGCCGTGCATGAGACCCCAGGCAGGCACGTGGAAGCGCCAGCCACCATTGAGCTGTACGGCGTTGGTCAGTGCGGTGGTTTCTCCGGTGGCAGTGGGAAATCCGGCAGGGTGGCGCTCGGTGCTGATATCCATGCGGCCATGGCTGTAGAGCAGGTCCACCCAGGCAGAGCGCGTGCTGTAGGAGGCGTAGGTGGAGAGGGCGATGCCTGTCATGTCCAGCGTGCCCGCGCTGGCGCTGTAGGCCAGGTGAGTGTCCACCAGGCTGGTGGCAAAGCCCAGCGTGAGACGCTGCCCTACGCGCCGCTCAATGCCGATGCCGGGACTCCAGCTGCGGCTGTGTACGCCGTTTTGGGCACCGATGCTGCTGAGGCTGACATTGGCGTAATTGGTGGTCGTGAAGACCTGCCAGCGCTGGGAACGGGGCTTTTTGAAGGCGATGGGGCCTGCCGTGCCGCGCCCGCAGTCTCCGTCGCCTTCTCCCATGACCACGCCTTCGTCCACCGTGTCCGCGTTCGCCGTGCTGCCGGAGTGCAGGGCGAAGAGGTGGCTGTTCACATCTCCCAGCAGGCCCTGCATGGTGCTGATGAGGCTCTGATCCTGCGCAGCGCTGGTGGCGAGGCCGGATTCCAGGAGGCTGGCGAAGTCGATGACCGGAACGGGTGGTGCTGGGATGCCGCCCACGCTGGCCATGAACTCGGGTGATACTGGGATGTCAGACCCGGGCTGAGGGGAGAAATAATCCGGCAGGTTGAAAAACACGTTGCCGGTGAAGGTCTGGCTGATGCGCCGGTCGAAGCCGGCCGGGGCGGAGCCGGCAGCGAGGTAATAAGTGCCTGCTTTGAGAACCAGCACATCTCCTGCATTGAGCAGGATGTAATTGCTGGAAAACTCAAAGCCGCCGTCCCGCAGCGGAACCTGGACACTGGGGTCGGGGCCTGCCACCGGCATGTAGTGCGCAAAGCCTTCCACAATCTGATCCACCGATACGGACAGGGGCGCTCCGTTCAGCGTGAAGGCAAGCGGTGCGGACATGGCGGCACCGCTGATGGCATCCGTGGTGGGGTCATCCCCAGGCTGCCAGACCGGTCCCCAATGCTGGAAATACATCCGCCAGGTGAACATATCATACGGTGCCGTGAAGGTCACGTCCTGGGTGAACTCGATCTTTCCCTGCTCCGTGTCCGTGGGCAGCTCAATATACACAGCTCCCCGGGCGGGGCTAAGAGCGAGCAGAAGTGCAGCGGCAGAGCCCGCCCAAGGGCGGCGGGCGGACGCGTGGCGGAGTCGGGAAAGAAGCGAAGGCATGCAGAGAGGGCAGGGGAAGGGCGGTTTTGAGGATGGAATCTGCGTGCCGATAGCAAGAACCGGCGTGCCTGGGTACCCCACTTCGGTGGGGGGCGGCGGGCAGATGCTTCTTGCAAAATCGTGCGCTGTGATTTTATGGCAGTGAGTGAAACACAAAGGACAGCTTGATCCCCGGCACTGGGCCCGCCTGAACGAAGTGGTGCAGATGCTGTACTCGCCAGGGCTGAGCATGGACACCTTTGTGGAGCGCACGCTGGCGGCGGTGAAGAGGCTGGTGCCGGGGGAGTTTGCCACTTACTCACGGGCGCTTCGCGGCGCGCATGGCGGCGGCTTTGACATCGTTTTCTCTGACAACGACTGCCCCTCAACGGAGGTGCTGATGGCCTACATGCAGGTGAAGGACCGCTACGAGCTGTGGAAGTCTGACCTGAAAGCGCGGCAGGGCGGCGTGCTGTTTCTACGGGACTACTTTTCCAGGCGCGAGTTTCGGCAGCTCGACATTTTTGCCACCACCTACCGGCCTGCGGGTCTGGACAACCACTGCGCGGTGCCGCTGTGGCGTGAGGACGGCGGGGATGTGTTTTTGAGCGTGCAGCGCAAGGGCGGGACGGATTTCAGCGAGGCAGAGCGCACGCTGCTGGGCCTGCTGCAGCCGCACCTGCGCACGGCCCGCGCCCTGGCGCGTGAATGTGCGGCGGCAGGAGCTTTTGAGGTGCGGGACTTCGAAGGACTGGGCCTGACACCGCGAGAGATGGAGGTGTTCTACTGGATCGTGGAAGGCAAGCGCAATGCGGAGATCGCCACCATTTTGAACCTGCGGCTGGACACCGTGAAGGGGCATGTGGAGCGCATCTTTCAGAAGCTCCATGTGGAGAGCCGCCATTCCGCCATTCGCGCCGGGCTGGACTTTGTGAGGCGTCGGCGGAGGCAGGAGTGGGAGTCTCAGCGTGGCAGGCCACGGGCGTTTTTTCTAAAGGGGTAAGGGGGCGATGCGGTTATTCTTTATTTACGGTGCCTTGGGTATTTCCAGCTCCTGATGCCGCCTCCGCTTATCGACAATATTATTCAGAAATTTCCGCGCCTCTGGATGCCCGAGTTCTGTTGCCCGGACCAGCCAGGCTTCGCCTTGGGTGTAGTCGAGCCTGTACCCTGTACATGTGGTAGTGCAAAGCGAGCCGGTAGGCTGCGTCGGCATCGCCTGCATCGGCCTTTTGCATGTGCAGTTTCAGTTCAGAATCCGTCAGTGCCAGATCTGCCACACCGGGGCGCGCCTAGACTTTGCGCCTGCCTTCCCTGCGCCAGTCTGCCAGCGTCATGGCGCTGACTGTTACCAGCAGCAGGACAAGGACCCAAGCCGCCTGTCGTTTCTTGTTCATGAATTGCAGTGCGAACGAGGCAGGAGCTCGGCTCCGCAGCTCACTTCTCCACGGCAGCCTCGCGCAGATTGGAGCTCGGGGCGGCGGGGAAGGTGTCAGCCTGCCGCTGCCAACGCCGCATCAGTTTGATGAACTTGATGGTGTCTTGCACGGGGCGGATTTTGGTCTTTTCGGCACCGTAGATGGTGCTCACCGGCACGCTCTGGATGGTGAACCCGGCGCGGCTGGCCAGCAGGAGCATCTCCGTTTCAAAGTCAAAGTGGTCGCTGCTGCCCATGATGTACGTCACGAGGGATGAGCGGATGAGGCGGAAGCCGCACTGGGTGTCAGGAATGCGGACGCCGCAGGCGTTGCTGATGATGCGGGACATCAGGCTGTTGACGAAGCGGCGCACCATGGGCATGCCCTTCACGTTTTCAAAGCGGTTTCCCAGCACCACATACGCGGTGCCTGCCCGCGCCAGCGCGGTGAAGCGGGCGATCTCCTCCGGCGCGTGCTGGCCGTCTCCGTCCAGCAGCATGATGAAGTCGTAACCGCGATCCGCCAGCGTCTTCATGCCGGTCTTCATGGCCGCGCCTTTGCCCTGATTGACGGTGTGGACGATGACTTCAGCCCCTGCATCCTTGGCAAGTCTGGCCGTGTCATCCGGTGAGCCGTCGTCCACCACGAGAACGAGATCCACCTGAGGAAGCGTCCGCTGAACCACATCGGCAATCGCCACGGCTTCACGGTAAGCCGGGATGAGCGCGGCGATCTTGCACGAACTGGAAGTGGTCTGGCTGGCGGCCTGCATGGGAAGAGGGGTGGGCAATCTTCCACGGTTTACCTGATGCTGTCCAACCAGAATATTGGGGGGCAAAGAATTCATCTGGCACGCTTAAAGAAGCCGGGTATGGGAATGGTTTACCCCCGATCTTTCATTTCCAGACCAACCCAGATGCCCTCCGCCTTCACGCTTTCACCTCACGATCGCGTGCTGGTTTTTGCCCCTCACCCGGATGACGAGGCGCTGGGCTGCGGCGGGCTGATCCAGCAGGCGGTGTCCCTCGGGGCGCAGGTGAAAGTCATTTTTCAGACGGACGGAGACAACAATCCCTGGCCGCAGCGATACGTGGAGCAGCGCTGGGTGATCGACGCCTCCTGCCGCCAGCGCTGGGGTGCCCGGCGGCGTCTGGAGGCCATGCGCTCCCTGCAAACTCTCGGCCTGCAGCCGGATGCGGCGGCCTTCTTTGGCCTGCCCGATCAGGGGCTGACCCGGCTTTCGCAGGAGAAAGATGCACGCACCCTGGATCTGCACCTCTCCGAATTTCAGACCTTCCGCCCCACGCTGCTCGTGGTGCCCTCCCAGGATGACAATCACCCGGACCACGTAGGCTCCTATGACCTCATTCAGGAGTCCATGCATCGTGCCGGGATGGACCTGCCGCAGTGGGCCTATCTCATCCACCGCCGCTGGTTTTGTCCGGAGGCGGCGGGGATCACCCTGAACCTCACGCTCAAGCAGAAAGCACGGAAACTCGCGGCCATTGAATGCCATGAGACGCAGCTTTTTCTCAGCAGCTCCCGCTTCTGTGCTTATGCACGTGATCAAGAAATTTTCATTCCATCCAACCCAACCTGATGTCCACACGCTCCCAGCTTATCACCCTCCTCGCCATCTGTACGGTCATGTTTTGGTGGCGTCTAGGGCACCTGCCCCTGATCGACCCCGATGAGCCGTTTTATGCGGAAACCACCAAGGAAATGGTGCAGGGGAACGAATGGCTGACGCCGACGATCTTTGGCGAGAGGCAGTTTGAGAAGCCCATCTTCTTCTACTGGCAGTCGATGATCGCCATGAAGATCTTTGGCGACAACCCCTTTGCCTGCCGCGCGCCCTCCGCCGCTGCGGCCACGCTGCTGGTCTTTCTCACCTGGTGGTTTGGCCGGCGAATGTTCTCGCCGCGTGCCGGTTTCTGCGCGGCCGTGGTGCTGGCCACGGGGGTGGAGTATGTGCTCATGTCGCGGCTGATGCTGACGGACATCTGCCTGGCCCTGTGCATCAGCGCTTCCGTGTTCTGCTTCTGGCTGGCCACGGAGGAGGAGGACAAACGTGACCGCTGGATGATCCTGCACTTTGTCGCCATGGCGTTTGCCATGCTGACCAAGGGGCCTGTGGGCCTGCTGGTGCCCACGATCGGGTCCATCGGTTACATCTGGCTCACGGGCAAGCGCTCCCCCTGGCGCGGCAAAGGCCTGTGGATCGGCATTCTGGCTTTGCTGGCGATCGCCGGGCCGTGGTATGCCGTCATGTTTCAAAAGTATGGCATGGAGTACTGGCACCGCTTCTTTGTGCATGAAAACTGGGAGCGCCTGACCAGCGCGGAGCACAAGCACAGCAACCACTGGTACTACTACCTCATGATCCTCGTCGCGGGTTCGCTGCCCTGGATTCCCCTCGTCATCGCCGCTGTGGTGCGCACGGTGAAAGGGCTCAAAACCGACAACCGCATGCTGTTCATGGCCTGCTGGTTTGTGCCGAACCTGATCTTCTTCACCATCTGCAACAGCAAGCTGCCGACCTACACGTTCTTCTTTTTTGTGACCATCGCGCTGCTGATGGGGCACACGCTGGACCAATGGATCAGCAACGGCTTCCGCAGCAAAGGGGAGCGCGTGCTGGCCTCCTCCCTGGCGGTGCTGCAGACGGTGCTGGTGCTGGGCGCCGCCGCCGTGGTGTCCCTGATCCTGCCGCCCAAGGAGAGCAATGTCTTCATCAAGGACCTTGTGCCGGTCATCTACACGCTGGCTGCTTTCATCAGCATCCCGATGGTGCTCCTGCTGATGCGCCGCACGGTCGCCTGGGCGGGCTTCACTGTCGTGGTAACTGCGGTCATCGTGATCGTGATGCAGTACGGTGTGGATGACAAGATCCCTATCTACACCTCCACACGGGATATCGCCGCCGAGGCGGTGAAAGTGCGCCAGCCCGGCGAGCCACTCGTCACTTCGAGCTTCATTGCCCGTGCGGTGACCTACTACACCGGCAAGATGCCTGAAGGCGTCATCTTCTTCCCTTCGACACCGGAGCATGTGCAGCCCTACTTCACCCCGCATCCTCCGCTCAAAATGGTGCGCGGCACCGATGGGCTGAACGAACTGGCCGCCAAACAGCACAGCGTGCTCTGCATCCTCCTCTCCCACGATCTGGCTCATCTGGAGATTCCCGAATCCCCGCTTTTTGGCCGCATTGAGAAACTGCACACGCAGGGCTCACGGATTCTGGTGCGAATCAAGGGCGGGATTTGATTGGGGGCAGGGGGAGCTGGAAGCGTGTAGGCGCTGGCCCCATGGACTGTGGCTGCCAGTGCCACAGCTCCGCATTTCTCCACTTCACAACTCGACAAGGAGGCGTGGTTGCGGTGTAATTCCGTTATTCCGACCTCCTTCATGCAGTCCAAGTCACGCACAGCGCCTGATATCCGCGATCACGAGACCCTCCGTCTCATCGGGCATGGGGCGTTCGGGGAGGTCTGGCTGGCGCGCAGCGTCACCGGGGTGCTGCGCGCAGTGAAGGTGGTCTGGCGGGAGGACTATGACCGGCCCGAATCCTTCGAACGAGAGTTTGAAGCGATCAAGAAGTTCGAGCCCATCTCCCGCCGCCACGAGGCGCTGGTGCCCATCCTCCAGGTGGGGCGCAATGACAACGAGGGCTTCTATTACTATGTGATGGAGCTGGCGGACGATCTGGAGACCGGTCGCGAAATTGATGCGGACACCTACAAGCCGCACACGCTGGGCCTGCAGATGAAGCGGGACAAATGCGTATCCGCAGAACTCTGCATCAAGCTGGGCGCGACCATCGCCGAAGGGCTGGACTACCTGCACCGCAATCAGCTCATTCATCGGGACGTTAAACCCTCGAACCTCATCTTCATCGACGGCATCTGCCGGCTGGCCGACATCGGGCTGGTGGCCTTGCTGGGGCAGCGCAGTTTCGTGGGCACGGAGGGCTTTGTGGCTCCCGAAGGGCCGGGTACGGCGGCTTCGGATATTTTCTCTCTGGGCATGGTGCTGTATGAGGCAAGCACCGGGAAGGACCGCCTGGATTTCCCCGACCTGCCATCCTGTGCGGAAACGGGCTCCAGTCTGGAGATCTGGCGCCGGCTGCAGGATGTGGTCTGCACCGCCTGCGCGCCCAAGGCGAAAGGGCGTTTTGTCAGCGCACGCGAGATGGCGCTGGCTCTGCGCGGTGAACCTCTGCCTTCCTCCCGCCGCTTGATGTGGACGTGGATCGCCGCCGGGTCGGTGGCGCTTCTGCTGGCGGTGGGCTTTGGCATGTGGCTGGCGCAGAACCATCGGGGCCGAACCCTGATGGCGGTGAACAACTCCGTGCCGCGACTGAAGATCGAGACGACGCCGCCTGGGGCGGTGGTATTTGGCGGGGAGGAGCAGCTTGGCGTGACCCCATTGGAACTGAACCCTGCGGAAGGTGTGCCGGTGATCTACCAACTGCGGCTGCCGGGGTACAAGCAGGTCGAGATCGATCACATCGCCCTGGATGACAAACCGGCCGTCTTTGACCTCAAACTGGAGCCCTCCAAGCTGCCGCAAAAGGGCGAGCGCTGGGTGAACAGCCTCGGCATGGTCTTCAAGCCCGGCCCGGGCGGCCACATCAGCGCAGAGCCGGTGGAAATGAAGTTCTTCCGGCGCTTTCTGGAGGCCACCGGCCGGTCGTTTGAGGGCAAGGTGGTGCGTTTTCAGCGCGGCAAGGACCAGGAGTCCGCCTATCTCGTCGTTGTGCCGGACGGCGATGCGGAAGCCTTCCGCTACTGGCTGACGGACCGTGACCGCAGCGAGGCCTTTCTAAGCCAGGAGCACCGCTACGAGGTGGAGCCGTTTTACTTTGTGGAGAGCGGGCAGGTCGCCAGCGATGACATGCCGGAGGGGCGCGAGACGGACCGGGGGGAGCAGACGGAGGAGAAGAACTGGCGTGCGTTTCATCTCCGCGTGGAGCGCCAGACCTACGGCAGTGTGGTGGTCAACAGCCAGCCTGAAAAAGTGCGGGTGTTTCAGCACGACCAGTTTCTGGGAGAGACCCCCCTGGAGCTGCCCCGTGTGCGCACCGGGCCGGTGGAATTTGAACTGCGCGAGGAAGGCTTTGCCGATGTGGTGCTGGAGGGCGAGGTGCGGGAAGGGGAGCAGGCGGAGCTGTTTGCCGACATGCAGACGCGCAAGGCCGTCACCTTTGGCCGCCAGTGGAAGGCCAACAGCCTCGGCATGAATCTGGTGCCGCTGGGGGACGTGATGTTTTCCGCCTGGGAAACCCGCCACCGCGATTACATGGAATACTGCAAGGCCACCCAGGCGCGTCGCCCGGGTCGGGTGGATGGCATCAACAAAGGCGGCGGAACCCAGCCTGTGGTGGGGGTGGACCGCGAGGAGGCCCGCGCCTTCTGCGCCTGGCTAACCGAGCGCGAGCGCAATGCCGGCCTCATTGGCGCGAAGGATACCTACCGCCTGCCCACGGATGAAGAGTGGAGCCGTGCGGTCGGGCTGCCGCTGGAGCGCGGCGCCAGCCCCGAAGAGCGCAATGGCCGCATCCGTGGCATCTACCCCTGGGGCTTTGACTGGCCGCCACCGGAGGACGTGGACAATCTGGCCGACCTCAGCGGCGCGCGCAAAGCCAGCCTGGAAAGCGCGATTCCCGGCTACAACGACAAGTTTCCCTTCCTCGCCCCGGTGACGGCTCTGCCGCCGAATGATCGCGGCATCACTGGGCTGGCGGGCAATGTGTCCGAATGGGTGGACACAGACTACACGCCCGCACCTCCTTCCAAGCCTGGCGAGCCGGCGAAAAACGTCCTCGGCACCACCCGCGGCGGCAACTGGCGCAGCGCCTCCCAGGATGAACTTCTGGCCTCCGCCCGCATGCCTGTGCCGCCCGAGACACGGCGGAATACCATCGGCTTCAGAGTGGTGCTGGCGAGGGGGAAATAATTCCCCTATGCGGCATTTCATGGCAATTTTGATCGTAGAAGTTCCTTCGGCACTCGTTACTTAAATACCCCCATCATGCAAACCGCTCTCGAAACTCCCGCCCCGGAGAAAAAGGTCGAACAGACCGAGGCTGGAAACTACTTTGTCTCCAATTATCCGCCGTTCTCTTTCTGGAAGCCTGATCAGGTTTCGATTGTGGAGGATGTGCTGCAACGTCCCGCCCCCGCCAACATTCCGCTGGGCGTTTATTTCCACATCCCCTTCTGCCGCAAACGCTGCCACTTCTGCTACTTCAAGGTCTATACGGACAAGAACGCCGCCGAGGTGAAGGCCTACATCGACGCCGGCATGCGCGAAATGGAGCGCTTCGCCAGCCAGCCCTATTTGAAGGGGCGCAAGGCGCACTTCGTGTACTTCGGTGGCGGCACCCCCAGCTACCTCTCCGTGCCCCAGCTTAAGGATCTCACCAATCGCATGAAGGACATGATCCCCTGGGACGAGGCGGAGGAAGTGGCCTTCGAAGCCGAGCCCGGCACGCTCAATGAGGTCAAACTCACCGGCATCCGGGACATCGGCGTCACCCGCCTGAGCCTCGGCGTGGAAAACTTCGACGATCACATTCTCGAAACGAACGGTCGCGCGCATCGCAGCGGCGAGATCGAAAAAGCCTACCGCTTTGCCCGCACGCTCGGCTTTGAGCACATCAACATCGACCTCATCGCCGGGATGATGAACGAGACCTGGGAGAACTGGAAGGTCACCGTGGCCAAGGCCATCGCCCTGCAGCCGGATGCTGTGACGATCTACCAGATGGAGGTGCCTTACAACACCACCATGTATCAGCAGATGAAGGCCGAAGGCAAAGTCACCGCCCCCGTGGCCGACTGGCAGACCAAGCGCGACTGGGTCAGCTACGCCTTCGATGAATTCCAAAAAGACGGCTACACCGTGACCAGCGCCTACACCGTGGTGAAGGACCCCAAGCGCATCAAGTTCGTCTATCGCGATTCCCTCTGGGAAGGGGCGGACCTGCTGAGCTGCGGCGTGGCCTCCTTCGGCCACCTCGGTGGCGTGCATTATCAAAATCAGGCCGATGTGGGCCCCTACATGCAGGCCGTGGATGCCGGCAAGCTCCCCATCTTCCGCGCCTACCAGACCACGGCGGAGGACCGCTTCGTGCGCGAGTTCATCCTCAAGCTCAAGCTGGGCCGCAGCGAGTTTGACTACTACGTCAAAAAATTCGGCGAAGATCCGCGCCAGCATTTCGGGCCGCAGCTCGACTACCTCGCGAAAGAAGGTTTCGCCACCTTGGATGAGAAAGGCGTCACGCTTTCCCGCGACGGCCTGCTCCAGGTGGACCGGCTGCTGCATGATTTCTTCCTTCCCCAGCATCGTCAGTATGCCCGGTACACTTGAAGCCGCACACACCTCTGCCACGGCGGTGAACCAGGTCCCACGGCAGGACGAGGACATCCTCGCGCCGTTGATCTTTTTTTACGGCATCGGCAGCGTGCGCCCGCGCGTGACGTTTGTGCAGCCTCAGGAGCTGGCGGAGCAGGAGCGCTTCCTTCTGGTGCATGAGAAGGACATGACGCCCCACCTGCGGGAGTTCCACGCCAGCGAGATCGATCTGGATGTGGCCGCCCGCGCTCGCATCGGCAACTACCTCGTGCGCGCTTCCGTGCTGCATCGCCGCAATGACGGCATGCCGGTGGAGTTTGGCGCCATCGGCATCCACCTCGATCTCCTGCCCGAGGAAGCGCAGCAGCTCGTCCTTGAAGGATTGGTGCCCTTTGGTGCCATCCTGGAGCGCTATCAGGTGCCCCACTCCAGCCACCCCCGAGGCTACTTCCGCATTTCCGTGGATCAGCGCCTGGCGGATCTCCTCGGCGCGACCAGCGGTCAGATCCTCTTCGGCCGCTGCAATGAGCTCAGACACGGCTGCGGACGCGTGCTGGCGGATGTGGTCGAAGTGCTGCCGCGACTTATAGCATAAATAAATGGTATTGCGGGTTTAGGAGGAATTTGCTTAGATTTGCGGAATAGCAATGAATCTGCAAATTAACTGTCCCAATTGCCAAAATGCCCTGTCGATTGAACAGCGTTTTGTGGGTGGGCAGATGCAGTGCCCTCTTTGCCAGCAAATCTTCGCGGTTGCTCCACCGCCGGTGGTGCCCGTGGTTCAGGCCCGGCAGGTCACGGAGGCTGCGCCACGACCCGCAGCCCCGCAACCCACAGCACCCCGACCAGCGGGCCCACAAAATCCGGTCCGGCCTCAGCCTCCCGGATCGCGACCGCCTGCAAAAACAGTGAGGAAGGACCCGGCACAGGGGGATGGCATGGCCGTGGCCATGATTGTCGGATTGATCATCCTGGTGGGAGTCGGCGTGTTGATTGGTGGGTTCTATCTTGCGAGCGGGATGTTGAAAAAACGCGAGCTGGCCGAAAAAGGCCTGGGCAGCGAAATTCAAAGCATGCTGAATGCCAAACGTGCGGCGGAGGCCAAGGTGAAGCAGGAGGAAGCGGCGGAAAAAAACGCCATGCTGGCGACCTTTCGGAAGTTGCTGTCAGATCATCTCTGCGAGGGGAATGAAAAGGTGGCAGCAGAAATCATGCGCGAGGTTGAATCGATCGTGGCCGAGGCGGACAAGCTCTATGCCGATGCCAGCTCGGATAATGATCCGCATGACATGCGGGCCTTCCTCGCGGAACACATGGAGCCACGCCTGAGAGCCAACCCCATCATTTTCAACTGGCTGGGAGGCAGGGTGCCGCCCAAAAAGTTTTGTGCGATGTTGTTTGGTCAGGAGCAGGCGGTGAAGCCCGAGCGCGGCAAAGTGGCGGACTTCCTCATGGCAGGCAATTACTCCGCCACAGGCACCGGCTTTTTTATTTCCAGCGGTGGGTGGCTGCTGACCAACGAGCACGTCGTGCATGAAGCCACTGAGGTGGATATTCGTGGTGCGGACGGGGTCATCCTCCATGCGCAGGTGGTGAAGACGGACGCCGAGGGAGACGTGGCCGTTCTCAAAACCAAGGAGCCCGCCGCCCACTGGCTGCCGGTGGCGGCGCAGGAGGGAACCATGGGCGCGGCTGTTTTCACCATCGGGTTCCCGAATGCAGACCTCCAAGGCGTGGAGCCTAAATTCACGGACGGCCGCATCAGCAGCCTGAGCGGCCTGCGGGATGATCCTGACCACTATCAAATCACCGTTCCCGCGCAGCCGGGCAATTCAGGCGGCCCGCTGGTCGATGTGAAAACAGGGGCCGTGACCGGCATCGTGGCCGCAATCCTCAGAGACAGGGAAAATGTGACCTACGCCATCAAATCCCGGGTGGCCATCAGCCTTCTCAAAGGCATTCCGGCCTTTTCAACCGCCGCTCCGGCTCAGATCCCTGCCGGTGCCGACATGGAGACGCTGGCCTCCGAGGTGCGTGCGGCCACGGTCTTTGTAATGGTTAGGAAATGACGAGGGCGGAAGGCACTATGGGAGAGGGCATCTATCATGCCACTCTGTTCACTTCGCGGGAGGGGGAACGGGAGGCATCCCCGCCTCACGACTCCACGCGGGCCAGGATGTGGAGGAGTTCTTCCATCTGAATCGGCTTGGTCAGATGGGCGCTGAATCCTGCTTCACGGGTCTGCTGCAGATCGGCCTCCATGCCGTAGCCGCTGAGGGCGATGCCGATCACGGGGGCTTGCTGCCGCAGTTGGCGCATCAGATCCAGGCCGCTGCCATCGGGCAGGCCGAGATCGGTGAGCACGACGTCGCAGGAGGCAGGATCGAAGGCCGCCAGGGCCTCGCTCACGCTGGCGGCGGCGGTGACCTGATGGCCGTTGCGGGTCAAAAGCCGCCCGAGTATCGCGCGGGTGGGGGCATGGTCTTCCACCACGAGGAGCCGCAGCGAGCGCTGGGCGACGGCGGGCGCAGCACCGGCCTCGCTGGCCGGGGGCTGGGTCGCGTCTTTCATGACCGGGAAGGTGACGGTGAAGGTGGAGCCCAGGTCCGGGCCGGGGCTGTCTGCCTCAATGGTGCCGCCATGCACGTCCACGATGGCCTTGGAGATGGAGAGGCCGAGCCCGAGGCCGCCGAAGCGGGGCTGGCCGGTGGCGTCCCCCTGCTCGAAGGCTTCAAAGATGCGCGGCCTGGCCTGGGGGCTGATGCCGATGCCGGTGTCCTCCACCTGGATGGAGAGCCGGTTTTCATCCGGGTTTAAGGTGCGGACGGTGATGGTGCCGGTGCCGGGGGTGAATTTGACGGCGTTTTTGAGCAGGTTCCAGAAGACCTGCTGCAGCCGCACGGGGTCGGCCTGCACATGGTGGCGGGTGGCGCTGAAGTCTGACACAAAGCGGAAGTGCCGGTCCTGCACCTCCCAGCCGATGGAGACGAGGCTATGGCGGAGGAGCTCATGCACGTCCACCGCCACGGTCTTGATGGTCAGCTTGCCGTTGTGAATGCGGGTGGCGTCCAGGAGGTCGTCGATGAGCCGGGCTTCGAGCTCGATGTTCCGGCGCATCATGTCCAGCAGGTCGTGCGTTTCGGCGGGCTGGTCGGGGTCGTTCTGCAGCGCGGCCACGGCCATGAGCACCGGGGTCAGGGGGGTGCGCAGCTCATGGCTCAGAGCGGCCATGAAATGGTCCTTGGCGCGGTTGGCCGCCTGGGCTGCCTCGGCGGTCTGGCGCAGGGACTCACGCTGCATGGCCAGCTCATAAAAGATGCCGGCCTTGCTCTGCAGGATATGGGGCTCGATGGGCTTGAAAATGAAGTCCACCGCACCGGCATCGTAGCCGCGGAAGCGCCGCTGCTGGTCGATGGCCCCTGCGGTGACAAAGATGATGGGCACGCGGCGCGTGCGCTCGGTGCCGCGCATGAGCTCGGCCAGTTCAAAGCCGTCCATGCCGGCCATGTTCACGTCCAGCAGCGCCAGGGCCACATCATGCACCAGCAGCAGCTCCAGCGCCTCTGGTCCGGAGCGTGCCTTCAGCAGTTCCAGGCCGTCCCGCTTCAGCAGTCCTTCCAGGGCGTCCAGATTGGCCTCCAGATCGTCCACGAGCAAAAATTTGATGGTGGGCTGGCTCATGAGTGGGAAGCCTCCTTTACGGTTGGGAGATCCGCCATGGCAAGCAGCTCCCGGGCGAGTTCATCGAGGGGCAGCACACGCGCCTCCGGGCACGCGGCCAGAGCGGCCAGCGGCATGGCGGGGGCTTCGGCGGTGGCGGGGTCCTGCACGTAAGTTCTTCCCCCGGCGCGGTGCACGGCCCGGAGTCCTTCCGCGCCGTCCGGGCTGGCCCCGGTGAGGATCACCGCCGCCAGCGCGCCGCCATAGGCATCCGCCGCCGAGTCAAAGAGCACGTCGATGGACGGGCGGGAGAAAAACACGGGCTCGTCCTGTGAAAGGGAGAGCGTGAAGTCAGGTTCTACCAGCAGGTGGTAGTTGGCCGGGGCCACGCAGACCACGCCGGGGCTGGCGGGCTCCTTGTCCTCCGCCTCCTTCACGGTCACCTGGCACTGGCTGTGGAGCAGGGCCGCCAGCGTGCCTTTGTCATCCGGCGGGAGATGGAGGACGATGAGCACCGGCAGCGGAAAGCTGCCCGGCAGCCCGGGCAGCAGGCGCATCAGCGCCCCGACGGCGCCTGCGGAGCCGCCGATCACCACGGCCTGGGGATTTGTGCTGTGCGGTGCAGGGTTCATTGGCGTTTTTGGTACAAACGTTCCTCGCGGTTGAACTCGGAAAACTCAGCCGCGTGGGAGGAGAAATGCAGGCTCTCCTTGGACCCGAGGCCGAGGAAACCCCGGCGCACGAGCGAGTCTTTGAAGAGGCCCACGGCACGGTCCTGCAGCTCGCGGTTGAAGTAAATGAGCACGTTGCGGCAGCACACGAGCTGCATCTCGGCAAAGACGGCGTCAGAGGCCAGCGTGTGGTCGGAGAAGACGGTGCGCTTCCGCAGGGTCTTGTCAAAGACCGCCGCCCCGTACGCGGCGGTGTAGTAGTCGGAGAGGGAGGACTTCCCTCCGGAGCGCTGGTGATTCGCCGTGAAGAGGGAGATGCGCTCCAGATCATACACGCCCGACTCGGCCTTGCGCAGGGCGTCGGTGTTGATGTCCGTGGCGTAAAACATCGTGCGTTCCTCCAGGCCTTCCTCACGAAACAGGATGGCCAGCGAGTAGAGCTCCTCCCCGGAGCTGCAGCCCGCCACCCAGACCTTGAGGGAGGGGTAGGTGCGGAGGTGCGGCACCACCTGCTCGCGCAGCGCACGGAAGAAGGTGGGATCCCGGAACATCTCGCTGACCTGGACGGTCAGGTAGCCCAGGAGCTGGGGCAGCAGGGTGCCGTCATGCATCACGCGTTCCTGCAGGCCGGAGAAAGTCTGGCAGCCAAAGTGCTCGCGGGCCTGGAGCAGGCGGCGCTTGAGCGAGGCGGCTGAGTAGTCCCGGAAGTCATAGTGGTACTTGCGGAAGATGGCCTCGACCAGCAAGTCCAGCTCAATGCCTTCGGTGTCGGTGTCGCGGTGCTTCATCGGGGCATCCACACACGGATGAGAGAGAGCAGTTTTTCCACATTGAGAGGCTTGGCCAGGTAGTCGCTGGCGCCGGCGTCCAGGCACTGCTGCTGGTCGGAGGGCATGGCCTTGGCGGTCAGCGCGATGATGGGGAGGTTCTTCCAGTCGGCCTTTTTACGGATGGCGCGCATGGCTTCCAGCCCGTCCATTTCCGGCATCATGATGTCCATCAAAACGAGGTCGATGGGCTCCTCCGAATTCTGCCGGGCCTCAAGAACCTCAAGCGCCTCGCGGCCGTTTCTGGCCACGGCGATCTGGATGCCCAGGGGCTCCAGCATGCTGGTGAGGGCAAAGATGTTGCGCACGTCATCCTCCGCCAGCAGCACGCGGCGGCCTTCCAGGGCGGCCTCACGGCTGCGGGCTTTTTCGATCATGCGCTGCTGCTCGGCCGGCAGCTCGCGCACCACCTGGTGCAGGAAGAGCGCCACTTCATCCAGCAGGCGCTCGGGGGACTTCACGCCTTTGACGATGATGGCCTTGGAATAGCGGCGGAGCTGCTGCTCCTCGTCCGCCGTGAGCTCTCTGCCGGTGTAGATGATGACGGGCGGGAAGGGGTAGGAGTCATCCGTGCTGATCTCCTCCAGCAGGGCAAAGCCGCTGGTGCCCGGCAGGCTGAGATCCAGCACCATGCAGTCAAAGGTGCCTGAACGAAGCTGCTCCAGGCAGGTGGAAGCGTTCACCGCGCCGGCCACCTCCACGTCCCGGGAGGAGAGCAGATCACTCAGGGACTTGAGCTGCACGGGATCATCCTCCACCACCAGAACGCGGCGCAGCCGGTGGGTGAGGTGCTTTTCAAGGTCCTTGAAGGCTTCCATCAACTCATCCCGGGTGATGGGTTTGATGCGGTAGCTCACCGCCCCCATGGCCAGCGCCTTTTCCGAGTAGTCGTTTCCGGACACCACATGCACCGGGATGTGGCGCGTGCGTGCATCGCTCTTGAGCTGCTCCAGCACCAGCAGGCCGGAGCCGTCCGGCAGGCCGATGTCCAGCACGACGGCGGCAGGCAGATGCTGGCGCGCCAGCGCCACCGCCGACTCAGCGCTCGTGCTGATGAGGCACTGGAAGTTCTGCTCGCGTGCGATCTCCGCCAGCACCTGCGCAAAGTTCTGGTCATCCTCCACCACGAGGATGGCTTTCTTCAGCCCGGGGGTCAGGTGGTCACGGTCATCCGGCACCACAGGCGCGGCAGGTTTGGAGGCTGGTTTGGGAGACGGGGCCGGGGACGGCGTGGCAGGTGCTTCCAGGGACGCAGTCTGCACCTGGGAAGCGGCCACCATGGGGGGCAGCACCAGGGTGAAAGTGCTGCCATGGCCGGGCTCGCTGCTGAGCTGGATCTCCCCGCCGAGCAGACGCGCCAGCTCGCGGGAGATGGAAAGCCCCAGACCGGTGCCGCCATACTTGCGGCTGGTGGTGTCATCCCCCTGGGAGAAGGGCTCAAAGATCATCTCCTGCTGCGCTGGCGAGATGCCGATGCCGGTGTCCCGCACATGGAAGGCCACGGTGCCATCGCTTCCGCCCGCGACCTCCACGGTGACCGATCCCTTTTCCGTGAACTTCAGCGCATTGGAAAGCAGGTTGCGCAGGATCTGGTCCAGCCGCTGCTGATCGGTCTCCAGGCCGTCCGGCGCACCGGGCAGGGCCTTGAGCTCCAGCTTCAGCCCGCGTTTGTCCGCCACGGGCTCAAACTGCCGGCGCAGCCCTTCCAGCAGGCCGCGGATGCCCACGTGCTGCGGCTTGATGTCCATGCGTCCGGCCTCGATCTTCGCCAGGTCCAGCACGTCATTGATCAGGCCCAGCAGGTCATTGCCGGAGCCCTGGATGGTGCGCGCGTATTTGATCTGCTCCTCGCTCATGTTGCCATCCCGGTTCTCCGCTAGAAGCTGGGCCAGGATGAGCACGGAATTGAGCGGCGTGCGCAGCTCATGAGACATGTTGGCCAGGAAGGCGGACTTGTAGTGGCTGGCCTGCTCCACGATGCGCGCCTGGGCCTCCAGCCCCAGCTTGGCCTGCAGGAGGTTGTTTTTCTGCACTTCCAGCAGACGCGTCTGCGCCTCCAGTTGCAGGTTGTTCTGCTCCAGCTCAGCCTGCTGATGCTCCAGCTGCGTCTGCGTGAGCTTCAGCACCCGGCTCTGCTCCTCCAGCTCCTCATTGGAGACGCGCAGCTCTTCGGTCTGCACCTGCATCTCCTCGGACTGGCGCTGCGTTTCCTCCAGCAGCTCCTCGATCATGGCGCGGGATTTCGCGGCCTGCACGGCGGTGCCGATGGAGCCCGAGACACGCCTGAGCAGCTCGATGGCGTCATCGGACACAGGCTGGAAGAAGCCCAGCTCCAGGGCTGCCGTCACCGCCTTGTCATTGGCCGCCGGGGCGATGACGAGGTGGCGCGGCCGCGCGGTGCCCAGCGCGGAGCCGATGGCAAAGTAGCCCTCCGGCACATCCGAAACGAGGAAGGGGCGGCGGTCTTTGACGGCCTGCCCCAGCAGCCCCTCGCCGGCGGACAGGCTCACGGGCATGCTGGTGCCCGCAGGCATGGCATAGGTGGCGTAGCGCTTGAAGCTGCCCGCGTCCTCAATGTAGATCGCGCCCACCTGCGCGCCCAGGTATTCGCAGAGAAAACGCAGTGCATTGTCCCCCAGGCGGTCCAGCTTGTGCTCGTCGATCAGCTTCTGGGAGAGCTGCGCCTGGCCGGTCTGCAGCCACTGCTGCTGCTTGCGCGCCTGCTCGTTGCGGCGGAGCATCCAGGCCACCACGATGGACATCACCATGCCCAGCACGCCGGCGGCGATGGTGCTCTTCACGGCCGACTGAAACGCCTCCTCGGTTTCAGCGAAGCGCTGCCGCCGCATGTTCTTTTCCTCCTGCTGCATTCGGGAAACGTTGCTGCGCAAAGAATCCATCGTCGACTTGCCCCGGTCCGTGATGACAATCTCCAGCGCGGCGTTAAAGCCGTCCTTGCGTCTCACGGCGATGGACTCCGCCAGCTCCTCCATCTTGATATCGATCTGGTTTTCGATGAGCGGCAGCAGCTCCTGGTGCAGCGGGTTCTCCGCTGTCAGCACATTGAGGCTGGCGATGCGTTCATCGATGCGGGCCACGGCGGCGTTGTAGGGGGTCAGATAGCGCTCATCCCCAGTCAGAAGGAAACCGCGCTGGCCGGTCTCCGCATCCTTGATGGTGGAGAGGATGTCCTCAAGACCCGTGATGACCTCATGCGTGTGGGAGACCTTTCCCGTCAGCAGGCGGAGGCTCTGGATGTTGAGAAACGAAATGGAGGCGGAGCCGATGAAAAAGGCCAGTGCGGCAAGCAAGCAGGCAACGGGCAGCAGGGGGGCTGAGCCGGGGGCGGTCTTGCCGGACTTGAGGGCTTCATACTGAGGTGTCATCATACCTGCGGGAGACTTTGGCTGGAGAGTTGAGTTGTTAAAGGAACGCTGTGGAAAAGGGTGGAAACCGAGGATCCGCCTGAAAAGATGAACGGGCGCTCGAAGTCCGGGTCATGGGGTGAAGGCCGGCGGATGGAACCGCATCCAGCCCTGGCAGCACCTCGGGGGAAGAAGTTCAACTTTCCACCACGCTGTCACGGACACGCCAAAGGAGCCGGGCGCCAGTGCCCGTCGAGGAGGGGAAGTTCGACGATTTCATTGGAACTCACATACGGGACAGCAATTTTGTCACAACCTGATGGCACCCTCAGGGAATGCCTGATGCCCGGCGCTGGCTTATGGTATGAAAAAAGAGGGGAATGAATTTGGAGAGAAGAACTTCGCAGCATCAGGACGGGCAGAGAAAGAATGCTTTCCACCGCAGACAAATACGGTTGCTGGTCAAACCAGTTGCGATTTGAGGGTTATGGGCTTTGTGTTGATCTGACTTATCTTGCGCTCTCACACCCCGGTTATTTTTGTCATGAAACGCTCCCTGTTCCTTCGTCCCGCTCTGTCTGCAGCCTTGCTGCTGGCTGGCAGTCTGCCTCTCATCGCCGCGCCTCAGGGCACCAAGGGGGTGGAGGAGTTCGATCCGCTCGCATTTCCCGGCAAGGTCGTCGATGACGTGATCGTCCCGGTCCCCAGCGAGGTTTTCTCCGTGCTCGACAAACTCGGGGAGCCCAACTGGAACGCGGAACTGCGCAAGCAGGACATCCCGAGCACCAGCGACCGCACCAAGCTCTCACTCCTCTTTGGCTACACGGTGGCGGAAGGCTTTGTGGCCGTGCAGGCCCAGGACAAGGAAGCGGTGAAGGACATCGGTCATGACGTCATCTCCCTTTCCAAGAGCCTCGGCCTCAGCAAGTCCGTGCTGCCCCACGCCCAGGCCATCCTGGACGCGGCGGACAAGGGAAACTGGAGCGCCATCCGCAAGGAGTTTGACCAGACCCAGAAGACCGTGCGCGACACGATGGAGCAGATGAAGGACATGGACCTCTCGCAGTGCGTCAGCCTTGGCGGCTGGCTGCGCGGCACCGCCTCCGTGACCTCCGTGGTGAAGAAGAGTTTCTCCGCTGATCGTGCCGAGCTGCTGAACCAGCCCATGCTGGTGGAGCACTTCGTCAGCAGCATCGCCAAGATGCCCGGCAGCACCCGTGACCATGATGTGGTGAAATCCATTCAGAAGGGCCTCGCCTCCGTGCTGGAACAGATGGAAGGCGCCGTGGATGGTTTCACCAAGGACGCCGTCTCTGACATCGGCAAGACCTGCGACAGTCTGCTGACGGAAATTCTCGCGAAAAAGTAATCGGTGTTCTTCACCACCAGCATGATCTCCTCCATGGAAAGACACCCCCAAATGAACCAGTCCTGGTCCCGCTTTCAAGCTCTCGCCGCCGCCTGCGTGCTGCTGCTTGGCGCGACATTCGTGTACGCCACCGTGGACGAGGCGCATGATTTTGCGATGGAGGCCGCCACTCCGTTCGTGGAGAAGGGCTTCATCGTCCGGGAAGACTACTGGAACGGCGAAGTGAAAAGCGGCCAGAAGCTGCAGATCACCCACCAGCTTTTCAAAGGCAACGAATACGCCTTCTGGCTCGGCACCAGCCAGGAAGGGGTCAGTCTCGACATGAAGGTCTATGACGAGAAAAACCAGCCCGTGCACATCGACGCGAAGACGGACAAGTATTTCATGAGCGTGCGTGTCAATCCGCCGAAGACCGGCACCTACAAGATCGTCTTTGAGCTGAGGTCGAAGACAGATGCTGGCGTGCTCTGGGCGCTGGCCTATGGCTACCGCTGATGCCTGTCGAAACGCTCACTTACGAGACGCCGCAGTTCCTCCAAAAGCTGATCGGCAATGACCTCGGCAGTCTGCGGCTGATCGGGGAGTCGTTTGACGTGAACGTGACCAGCCGTGAGGGCTGGGTGCGTCTGGAAGGGGAGGAGGACAAGATCGCCTCCGTGCGCGAAGTTTTCACCCAGCTTGAGAAAGTACGGCGCAACGGTGGGGATGTCTCAGCCGGCATGGTGCGCCTGGTGATCGACAGCGTGCAGCGTGATGCCGGGGATGCCCCGGCGGATGCGATCATGCACCTGAAGCTGCTCGGCTCCGGCAAGCGCCCGCCCGTGCTGGCCAAGACGCGCGGGCAGATCGCCTACGTGCAGGCCATGCGGGAGTGCGAGGTGGTCTTCGGCGTCGGTCCCGCTGGCACCGGCAAGACCTATCTCGCGATGGCCCAAGGGCTGCACTGCCTCAAAGAAAAACTCGTGCAGCGGCTGGTGCTCACCCGCCCTGCGGTGGAGGCTGGCGAGGCGCTGGGCTTTCTGCCGGGAGATTTGAAGGAGAAGATCTTCCCCTACCTGCGCCCGCTGTATGACGCCCTCTATGACATGCTGGAGCCGGAGGAGGCGGAGCGCCTCATTGAGCGCGGCAGCATCGAGATCGCCCCGCTGGCCTACATGCGCGGTCGGACGCTGAAGAACGCCTTTATCATCCTCGATGAAGCGCAGAACACGACCACCGAGCAGATGCTGATGTTCCTCACCCGTCTCGGCGAAGGCGCACGCTGCGTGGTCACGGGAGATCCCTCGCAGATCGACCTGCGCCGCCATGTGAAGTCCGGTTTGAAGGAGGCGGTGGAGCTGCTGCAGGATGTGGAAGGGGTGCGATTCGTGCCCTTTGCCCCAAAAGACATTGTTCGTTTGCCGGTGGTACAGCGTATTATTGAAGCCTACCAATCGGGTCGCAGTCGTCAGAATGAGACACAATGGCTCAAAAAGGATGAGGCTTAGGGGAAAGATTCTTGTCCACGCCCCGATGTATGATAGGTTGATCAGCCACCTTCCCTATTTTTTAAACCATGTTCGAGTCCATTCGTCGTGCCCGCTTGCAACGCGAAGGGCTTTCCTGCGGTAAAACCCGCCGAAAGCACCAGGAAGGGGATTTGCTGGATGAGATGCGCACCCATCCGGCAGGGACCGTGGGGGCTTATGTCCTGTTTTTCGTCGGCATCGGCGTCCTGATGCGCCTGGGAACGCTGGTGGAGGCCGGACTGCCCTCCGTGACCTGGCTGCACCTGCTCTATGCGGCGGCCATCGGCTTTGCCATGGTGGTGCATGAGCGCGTGGTGCTGCGCCAGGAAATCTGTGACAACGCCGTGCTCCTGCTGGTGCTGGGAACGATCTTCACCCACCTGGCGCTGGTGGTGCTCATGCTGGATTCGTCCTTCAGTCAAAGCTGGGGCAAGACCCTCAAGGCGATCGTGCTGCCGCATGCTTTCGGGCCGCTGGTGCTCTCGGTGATTCTGGGGCGGCGCATCGGCTTGTTTGGGGCCATTTACGCCACCCTCTTCGGGGTGCTGGTCTGCATTTCCATTTCCGCGCCCACCTACCTGGCGACATCGGCCCTGCTGGGTTTCACCGGCGTGCTGCTGACGAAGCATGTCCGCCGTCGCAACCGCCTCATCATGGCCGGGCTCTACGTCGGTCTGGTGGCCATGGCCTATTCTCTCCTGCTTCATGAGGCTGCGGGAGTCATCATGGAGGAGAAAGCCGGCCGCATGGTGTTGTATCCGCTGGTCAGCGGCATCTTGACCGGCATCGCCGTGGGTGGACTGCTGCCGGTGCTGGAAAGCGTCTTCGGTGTCACCACGGATGTGTCCTGGCTGGAGCTGGGAGATTTGAACCACCCGCTGATGCGCCGCCTCAGCATCGAGGCGCCCGGCACCTACCATCACAGCCTCGTCGTGGCGAACCTCTCCGAAGCCGCCGCGGAAAAGATCGGTGCCAGCGCCAGCATGTGCCGCGTCTGCGCCTACTTTCATGACATCGGCAAGCTCAGCAAGCCGGAGTACTTCATTGAGAACATGGATCCTGCGGCCAATCCGCATGACGACCTCACCCCGCGCATGAGCGCGCTGGTCATCATCGCGCATGTCAAAGACGGCGTGGATCTCGCCATCAAGCACAACCTCAATTCGCGCATCATTGACGTGATCGAGCAGCACCATGGCAACTCGCTGGCCTGGTTTTTCTACCGGCAGGCGATTGATCAAAAAGCCGAAGTGGAGCGCATGGTGAAGGCTGGGAAAGCCAAGGAGGATGACATTCCGCAGGTCAGCGAGGAAACCTTCCGCTATCCGGGGCCCCGGCCTCAATTTAAAGAGTCCGCCATCATCTCCCTGGCAGACGCCGTGGAGAGCGCCTCCCGCACGCTGGACAAGCCCAATGCCTCACGCATTGAGACCATGATCGACGACATCGTGCAGGCGCGCATGATGGACGGCCAGTTGGATGAATGTGACCTCACCATCGCCGAACTCGCCAAGATCAAGGCCAGCTTCGCCAAGACGCTGCTCAGCATGATGCACGGACGCATCAAGTATCAAAAAGCAGTGGAGGCGAAGCCTGCGCAGCAGGCCCATGCCCCTGCACGTGAGGAAAGCAAACCTGTCCTGGTCGGCGATGAGGAGCCAGAGGCATCGACAAAAATCGTCGAGGCCTCCTTTACGGGTCCCATCGCCGAGGTGGCCCCCAAGAAGACCCGCAGCCGCAAATCGCCCCCTGCCTCCGCCGCCTGATGCCGCTGCCGAAGCTCCGCATTTACAACCGGCAGAAAGCCCACGCCATCCCGCTGCCCTGGCTGCGGCGCATCGGCAAGGCCGCGCTGCCTGGGTGTCTCAAAGAGCTGAAGTCTCCCGATGCCCCGCTTGCTTCGCTGGAAGAAATCGAGATCACGATTGTCGATGATGCCGACATCGCCCGTGTGCATGGCGATTTCCTCGACGATCCCACACCCACGGACGTCATCACCTTCCACCACGGTGAGATCCTCATCAGCGCTGACACAGCCCTGCGGCAAGGCGCGGAACATGGCCAGCCGCTGGACCACGAAGTCGCGCTCTACCTTGTGCATGGCCTGATGCACCTCGCGGGATGGGATGATCATGAGCCGGAGGAAGCGCAGGAAATGGCGCAGCGGCAGGAGGCCGTGCTGCAAGGCGCATTGGCAAAGCAGTTGAGAGCTTGAGTTCGTTCTGGAAAAGCACGGAACCGCTCCAGAGCGAGCTAAAGCTCGCAAGTACTTTACTGAGCCAGCACCTTCAGCGCATTGCGCAGCAGGGTGAGGCCGGCTTCCTGGCTTTTTTCCGGGTGGAACTGCACGGCCACGAGGTTCTTCTTGGCGATGCCACTGATGAAGCTCACGCCGTAGTCGGTGCGGCAGAGGGCGAGCGATTCGTCCTGCACATCCGGGTAATAGGAATGCACGAAATAGACGTAGGTGGGGTTGGGCAGGCCGGACCACACGGCAGCCTGCTCAGGAGCCCACTGCGCCACGTTCCAGCCCATGTGGGGGATCTTGAGGCCGCTGGTGGAGTCGAACTTGCGCACCAAACCTTTGGCGACGCAGAGTCCTTCCACGCCGGGGGATTCCTCGCTGCTTTCAAACAGGAGCTGGTAGCCCAGGCAGATGCCGAGGTAGGGCTTCTCCGCCTTAAGCCATGCCTGCAGGGGTTCCCACAGGCCGGTTTCTTTGAGGATGCGGATGGAGTCGCCAAAGGCACCCTGACCGGGGAAGACGAGGACGTCGATGGCATCGAAGTCTTCCGGCTTCGTGACGAGGTCTGCGTGGGCGTCGATCGCATCAAAAGCATTCAGCACGCTGCGGAGGTTTCCGCCGCCGTAATCAAGCACTCCGAGTTTCATCACAGGACGTCTTTCGTGCTAGGGATGCCGGTGACGCGGGGATCATGCTTCGTTGCAGCATCCAGTGCGCGGGCGAGGCCTTTGAAGATGGCTTCGGCCATATGATGGGCATCGCGCCCACGGCGGATCTCGACGTGGAGGGTGGCCAGCAGGCTGGAGGAGAAGGCGCGGAGGAACTCCTCCACAAGCTGGTAGCTGAAGCGGTTCACGCCGCCGATGGCTTCGACGCGCTCGGGTGCGTGATAGCTCAGGAAGGCGCGGCCGCTGAGGTCCATCGCCACTTCGGCCAGGGTTTCATCCATGGGCAGGAGGAAGAAGCCGTAGCGCGTGATGCCGGCCTTGTTGCCCAGGGCTTCGCGGAAGCAGTTTCCCAGCACGATGCCGGTGTCCTCCACCGTGTGGTGGTAGTCCACCTCGATGTCGCCCACGACTTTGACCTTGAGGTCAAAGAGGCCGTGCTTGGTGAACAGCGTCAGCATGTGGTCAAAGAACGGCACTCCGGTGTCGATCTGCGATTTGCCGGAACCATCGACATTGAGCTCGATCTCAATGTCCGTCTCGGCGGTTTTGCGGTGCTGCTTGGCGGTTCTGGCTAGGCTCATGAAAGGGGATGGTCAATCAACACGCGTTTCCCCGTAGTGCAACCGTCTCGGTTGCACATCAACGGCGTCACGCCAGCAGGCCCTTCACCAGCTTTCCGTGCACATCTGTCAGGCGATAGCGGCGCCCCTGAAACTTGTAGGTGAGACGTTCGTGGTCGATGCCCAGCAGATGCATGAGGGTGGCGTGGAAGTCGTGGATGTGGAGGCCGTCTTTGACAGTGTTGTAGCCGAAGTCGTCGGTCTCGCCATAGACGGAGCCCGCCTTGATGCCGCCGCCGGCGAACCAGGCGCTGAAGCAGCGCGGGTGGTGGTCGCGGCCGAAGTTGGTGCTGATCTTGCCCTGGCAGTAGGCGGTGCGGCCGAATTCGCCGCCCCAGACGACGAGGGTGTCATCCAGCAGGCCGCGCTGCTTGAGGTCCTTCACCAATGCGGCGGCGGGCTGGTCGGTTTCTTTGCAGAGTTTGGGTAAAGCGCCGGGCAGGCCGCCGTGATGGTCCCAGTCCTGATGGTAGAGCTGGATGAAACGCACCCCCTTTTCGGCGAGGCGACGTGCCTGGAGGCAGTTCGCAGCAAAGGTGCCGGGGGTCTTCACATCGGGGCCGTAGCTGTCGAGGATGTGCTGCGGTTCATCGCTGAGGTCAGTGACTTCCGGGATGCTGGTCTGCATGCGGAAGGCCATCTCGTAGTGGTCGATGCGGTTCTGGATTTCGGTGTCGGGCGTGCCGGCGAACTGGTGCTCGTGCAGCTCTTTGAGGCGGTCCAGCATGAGGCGGCGGCTGTCCGCGCTGACGCCTGCGGGATTGCCGAGGTAGAGCACGGGGTCTTTCGCGGCGCGGAAGAGCACGCCCTGGTGCTTCGTGGGCAGGAAGCCGCTGCCCCAGAGGTGTGAGCCGAGCGGCTGGCCGCCTTTGCCCTTGGTGATGAGAACGGTGAAGGAGGGCAGGTTGGCGTTCTCTGCACCCAGACCGTAGCTGAGCCATGAGCCGAAGCTGGGGCGGCCAGCGATCTGGGAGCCGGTTTGGAAGAACGTGACGCCGGGGCCGTGATTGATCGACTCGGTGTACATTGAGCGCACCACGCAGAGATCATTCGCGATGCTCGCCGTGTGCGGAAGCAGTTCGCTGAACCAGCCGCCCGCCTGGCCATGCTGCGAAAATTTGAAGGGTGACCCCACCATGGGAATGGACGACTGATTGCCGGACATGCCCGTGAGGCGCTGCCCGCCGCGTACGGAGTCGGGGAGCTGCTCGCCGTTGCGTTTGTTCAGCAGGGGCTTGTAGTCAAAGAGGTCCAGATGCGAAGGGCCTCCCGACATGAAGAGGTAGATGATTCGTTTGGCCTTCGGCGCGAAGTGCGTGCCGCCGAGGACGCCGTGGTCGGCAGGTTCGGAGCCCTGAGCGAGCAGCTCATTGAGCGCGATGCCGCCCAGGCCCATGCCAAAGCGATTGAGAAGGGTGCGGCGGTTGAGCATTTCTAGGGGCGTGTTCATTGGAGCAAAATAGTTAACGTTTCACCACGCAAGCATCGTGATTTAACAAAGCCTGTGCCAAAACTGCAGATGCGGCTGCTTCGGGTAGCGCGATGGAGGCATCACGCTTGGCATTCCCGGTTTTGAGGAGTTCTTCGGCTTCCTTTGGTGTGGCTTTGAAGTGGGTGAGCTGTTCCTGATAAAGCTGGGTGCAGATCTGGATTTCCTTCTCGTCAGGTTTGCGGCTGAGGCAGCGGAGGAAGGCGAGTTCGATCATCTTGGGGAGATCGCCTTTCGTTTCGAGATGGAGCTTTTCGCCGAGGACGCGGGCGGCTTCGACATACTGCACGCCGTTGAGGAGAATGAGGGCCTGGAGAGGGGAGTCGGTGCGTTCGCGTTTGGAGATGCAGACGGCGCGGCGTGGGGCGTCGAAGGCGACCATGGCGGGCGGGGGGCTGGTGCGGCGCCAGTTGGTGTAAAGGCTGCGGCGATACACGGCATCGCCTGCGCTGGGCCCCATGGGCTTGAAGGCTTCGGTCATCTCATAGGGATACACGGGGGCACCGCCCATGGTGAGCTTGAGCAGGCCCGAAGCGGCGAGCGCGTTGTCGCGGATCATCTCGGCGGGCAGGCGGAAGTGCGGGCCGCGTGCGAGCCATTGATTCTCGGGATCGTCGGCCATGGTTTTTGCATCGGCGATGCTTTGCTGGCGGTAAACTTTGCTGGTGACGATCTCCTGCACCAGCGCCTTCACGTTCCAGCCGCTTTGGATGAACTTCATGGCGAGGTAGTCGAGCAGCTCGGGATACAAGGGGCGCTCGCCCTGGCTGCCGAAGTCTTCGGCGGTCTTCACCAAGCCGCGTCCGAAGAGGCTCTGCCAGATGCGATTGACGGTGACGCGGGCGGTGAGGGGATGATCGGGCGCGGTGAGCCACTGCGCGTAGCCGAGGCGGTTCTTCGGCGCGTTTTTGGGGAAGGGGGGCAGGAAGGCGGGCGTGGCAGGGCCGACTTCGTCACCGCGCTTGTCATACTCGCCACGGGTGAGGATGTAGGCCTTCTTGGGCTGCGGCAGTTCCTGCATGACCATGATTTCCTTCTGCGCATCGGCAAAGGCGGTGACTTCAGCTCGGGCGGCTTTGAGTTCAGCGAGCAATGGTTGCAGCTTTGTGTCAAAGGGCAGCGAGAGATCGCGATTGAAGATGCGGAGGTCATCGACGAGCCCGCTTTTAAAGCCGCGATCGCGCATGCGCTCGCCGAGGCTGATGTTGTCGTGGCCGCCGCCGGTGATGTTCTTGGTGAGGTGGTCTTTGATGATGTCCACCGGCGCGAGTTTGCCATTGATGTAAATCTTCAGGCCGGAGGCGCGGCTGCTGCCGTCATTCGTCACGATGACCTGCGTCCACTCATTGAGCGGCACTTTGGCCTGAGTGCGAATGGAGATGGCATTGCCGGGCCAGAAGTGAATCAGGGACCACTTGATGCGACCGTTTTCGATGAGGAGTTCGTAGCCACGGCTTGCGGCATCGGTCCATGCCTGGGAGCGATGCAGCACCACGGCGCGATCTTTGTCATCGGGTGTCTGCAGCCAGAGGGAAATGCTGAAGGGATCGTGGCGCTGGAAGTTTCCGAGCGGTGTGTCCACGGCGTCATCGCCGGTGAACTGGATGGCGTTGCCGAGCTTTCCAGGAACGAGTTTGTTTTCGCCCTTGAGGATCGCATCGGGGCCGGGAGGCGGAGCCTTGGATTCTCTCTTTTTCTCGGCGGGCGTTTTGGCTTTGGCCTCGGCTACGGGCTTCGGCTGCGGAGGTGCGGGCGGTGGCGCAGGATGGAGGGAGTCGCCGAGTTTGTTGCCTTTGAGTTCGTCGAAGGTGAAGTGGGCGATCTGGCCTTCGAGTGATGCGGGCACTCCTGCCCGCAGTTCCAGCGCATTGCGGGCAGGAGTGCCCACATCACTCAGCCGCTTTTCGAGGGTTGCCACTTTCGCATTCAGCGCAGCCAGTTTCTCCTTCGCAGGCGCGTCCATCATCATCATGGCCGGTGTGGGTGGCGAGGGTGTGAAGAAGGAGTAGAGGCCCGCTTCATCGATGTTTTGCAGCATGGAGAAGAGGCCGTAGTAATCCTTCTGCGTCACGGGGTCATACTTGTGATCGTGACAGCGCGAGCATTCAAAGGTGAGGCCGAGGAAGGCGGTGGCCACGGTCTGCACGCGGTCCACCACATACTCCACGCGGTACTCCTCCTCGACGCTGCCGCCTTCGCTTTCCTGCTGGTGCAGGCGGTTGAATGCGGTGGCGAGAATCTGCTCGTCGGTGGGATTGGGCAGCAGATCGCCCGCGAGCTGCCAGGTGATGAACTGGTTGAAGGGGAGATTGTCGTTGTAGGCTTTCACCACCCAGTCTCGCCAGGGCCACACTTCGCGTTCGCGATCGACCTGGAAGCCGTAGCTGTCGGCGTAGCGCGCCTGATCCAGCCAGTCCACGGCCATGCGTTCACCGTAATGCGGTGAAGCCAGCAGGCGGGTGACGAGGTGCTGGATGCTCGATGCGGGATCAAACTGATGCGCGGTGACAAAGGCGCCGATTTCTTCAGGGGAGGGCGGCAGGCCGGTGAGATCGAAGCTCAGGCGGCGGATGAGGGTTTCGGGGGCGGCCTCGGGCTGGAGTTTGAGACTGCGCTCTGCGAGTTCGGCGCTGACGATTTTGTCGATGCTTTGGTTTTGGGTGGCCTCGGGTTTGAGAGGGATGAATGACCAGTGGGCTTCATACTCGGCGCCTTCATTGATCCATTGCTTCAAGATGGCCACCTCATCCGGCGTCAAATCGGCGAGCTTGGACTTGGCCGGTGGCATGTGATCATCGGCATCGGTGGTGAGGATGCGCTGGATCATCTCGCTCACCTCGGCTTTGCCGGGCAGGAAGGCTTTGGCTTCGACGGCGGCATCGCGCACATCGAGGCGCAGATCGCCTTCACGCTTCTTGGGGTCGGGGCCGTGGCAGAAGAAGCACTTGTCCGAGAGGATGGGGCGCACATCGCGATTGAACTTCACCTTGGCGGGGGCTGCCGGGAGCAGGGCGGGGAAGGCGAGGAGGATGATGAGGAGGCGGTGCATGGTGGAAGGCCGGGGGACAATCAGACGAGGAGACAATCAGACAAGGAGACAATCAGACAAGGAGATGCGGAGTGGTGCTGAATTACAACGCGGTGAGGCTGTGCCTCTTTATGTGGGAATTGTGTCTTATCCTGCGGTGGGGGTGTGAATATCTGGCAAATGTGGCGTGGATTGGCGTATCTGATTTCAGATAGAATATGTCGAGTCGTCGCAAATACTTGAACTACACCACGCCGTGGGGCGTGGATCTTGCGCGTGTGGCGCAGTCAGGCTGGACGCCGTTTTTGATTCATGAAAGCGGGTATCAGCCGGCGCTGGAGAACTGGAATCACACGGGGGTCGATTCACCGTTCTGGCGTTTCTATTACAACTCAAAGCCGGGCTGCCATCTGATGTTTGAAGGGAGCAAGATCCCCCTGGGGCCGAGGTGCGCGGTGCTGATCCCGGCGGACACGGTCTTTGACTGCTGCGGACCGGTGAAGGCGAGCCACTTCTGGCTGCACTTTACGACGGCGCGGCCGGGTGTGTCCATGCCTGCCAGGCCAGTTGTGATCGCGGTGGATGACATGCTGCGTGCGATGCTGGGGCATTTGATTGAGACGCATCTGGAGGCAGCCGGAGAGCTGCGGGATCATCGGCTGCACCATCTCAGCGCCGCCTTGCTGCACACGGTCTTCGCTGCCCTGGAAACGGAAGCACCGCCCGTGATGCCGGAGCGGTTGGTGGAGGTGCTGGCGCTCATTGCGCGTGCGCCGCATTGGAAGCTGACGAATCCCTTTTTGGCGGAGCGCGCGGGGATGAGCGTGGAGCGGTTCATCCGGGCATTTCGTGAGCATACGGGGCAGACGCCGGCGGTGCATGTGCTTCGGACGCGGGTGCGTCTGGCAGGGGAGGCGCTGGCGCTGACGGACAAGACGATTGACCAGATCGCCGTGGAGTTTGGGTTTCCGAACCGGCATTACTTCAGCCGGATGTTTGCGCGGCAGGTAGGGTGCGGACCGGGGGAGTTTCGAGCGCGGCAGAGAGTGAGGAAGGATGGGTAGCTCGGGCTATCCTGCCGCACAGAACGCGCTCGCCACGGGAGGATTGCCCGTGCTACTTCCTGCGAATGATATGGGATTGCTAGGCAAGCACACCCTTCACGACATTCCCGGCGATGCCTGTCAGGCGCATGTCGAGGCCCTGGAACTTGTAGTTGAGGCGCTCGTGGTTGATGCCGAGGAGGTGCATGAGGGTGGCGTTGAGATCGTGAACGTGCACGGGGTCGCGGACGATGTTGTAGCTGTAGTCGTCGGTTTCGCCGTAGGTGCTGCCTTTTTTGACACCGGCTCCGGCCATGAAGAGGGAGTAGCAGCGCGGGTGGTGATCGCGCCCGTAGTTGGTGGCGGTGAGGGTGCCCTGGGAGTAGATGGTGCGGCCGAATTCTCCACCCCAGACGATGAGGGTGTCATCGAGCAGACCGCGCTGTTTCAGGTCTTTGATGAGGGCGGTGGTGGGCTGATCGGTGTCGCGGCACTGGCCGCGAATGGCATTGGGCAGGCCGCCGTGATGATCCCAGCCCATGTGGAAGAGCTGGATGCAGCGCACATCACGCTCGGCGAGACGGCGTGCGAGCAGGCAGTTCGCGGCAAAGGTGCCGGGCTTTTTGACGTCGGGGCCGTAGCTGTCGATGATGTGCTGGGGCTCTTTGGAGGTGTCCACCAGATCGGGCACGCTCATCTGCATACGAAATGCCATTTCATACTGGGAAATGCGTGTGGCGGTTTCGGGATCGCCGAAGGATTCAAAGTCGCGCTGATTGAGCGCGGCGAGTTCATCGAGCATCTGGCGGCGCATGGGACGGTCCACGCCGGCGGGATTGGAGAGGTAGAGAACGGGGTCGCCGGCATTGCGGAAACGCACGCCCTGATGCTGCGTGGGCAGGAAGCCGCTGCCCCAGAGGCGGTCGTAGAGCGGCTGGTCATCGCGACGGCCCGTGCCGAAGGAGGTCATGACGACGTAGGCGGGCAGATCACGATTCGCACTCCCAAGACCGTAGCTGAGCCATGAGCCGATGCTGGGGCGTCCGGCGAGCTGGGAACCCGTCTGGCAGAAGGTGATGGCGGGGTCGTGATTGATCGCCTCGGTGAACATGGAGCGGATGACGCACATCTCGTCCGCCACGGTGGAGAGATGAGGGAAGAGTTCGCTGAGCCAGATGCCGCCCTGGCCGTGCTGGGCGAATTTGAAAATCGACGGCGCAACCGGGAAGGCCTTCTGGCCTGAGGTCATGGTGGTGAGGCGCTGCCCTTGCCGGATGCTGGCGGGCAGATCCTCGGCACGGTGCTTTTCCATCTGCGGCTTGGGATCGAAGAGATCCATCTGAGAGGGCGCGCCGGACTGGAAGAGGTAAATGATGCGCTTGGCCTTGGGCGCGAAGTTGGGGAAGTAACGCGCGGGCTGTGCAGCGCCAGCTTCGTCCTGAAGGAGTGAAGCCAGAGCGGCAGCACCGATGGCGGCGGATGAGTTCTTGAGAAAGATGCGGCGGTTGAGCCGGTCCTGAAGTTGAAGAGAAGAGTTCATATCAGTCGCGGGTGATGACGCGGTCGAGGTTGAGAAGCACGGAAGCCGTGGTGGTATAAGCGGCGAGTTCAGCGGGATTGAGCGATGCGTCGGCCTTGGTGGCGCCCTGGGTGATGAGGGCGGTGGCTTCGGCGGGCTTGGCCTGGAATTCAGCGATGCGTTTCTGCACACCGGCCACGAGCTGCTTGAGCGCGGCGGGATCGATGCTGCGGGAGGTGGCGCGCTGGTAGCCGTAGGCGATGCGCAGCTCCGGTGTGGCACCTCCGTGCTGCATCATCTGCTGGGCAAGGCCGCGCGCGGCTTCGACAAAGGTGACTTCATTGAGCAAGGAGAGGGCCTGCAACGGGGTGTTGGTACGGCTGCGTTTGACGGTGCAGATCTCGCGCGTGGGCGCATCAAAGAGCAGCATGGTGGGAGGTGCGGCGGTGCGCTTCCAGATGGTGTAGAAGCTGCGGCGGTACAGGCCTTCACCGGTGTCCGCCTTGTAGCCGCGGAGGTCGCCGTACTTGCTGGTTTCGTCCCAGACGCCTTCGGGCATGTAGGGCTTCACACTGGGGCCGCCGATTTTCGGCACGAGCAGTCCGGCAACGGCGAGTGCTTGATCACGCACGACTTCGCCGGGCAGGCGGAAGCGCGGGCCGCGTGCGAGCAGGCGGTTCTCAGGATCTTTTTCGAGCAGCGCGGGCGTGAGCTTCGACGACTGCCGATAGGTGGCGCTCATGACGATGAGTTTTTGCATCGCCTTCATGTCCCAGCCGCACCGGATGAACTCGGTGGCCAGCCAGTCGAGCAGCTCCGGATGCACAGGATACTCCGACTGCGTGCCGAGGTTTTCGGTGGATTTGGACAAGCCGTAGCCGAAGAATTTTTCCCACGCGCGATTTACCCACACGCGGGCGGTGAGGGGATTTTCAGGCGAGATGATCCACTGCGCGAGGCCGAGGCGATTGCTTGGCGCATTCTTTGGCATGGGAGGAAGCACGGCGGGCGTGACCATGCTGACTTTGTCTCCCGGCTTGTCGTATTCGCCGCGTTTCAGCACAAAGGCATCGCGCACGGGGCCTTCTTTCATGACCATCACGGAGGGGACGGTGCGCTCGTATTTCTCCAGCTCCGCCTTGGCGGCAGCGAGTGCGTAGTCAGCATCGCGCAGGGGGCTGTCCACGCTGGCGCGGTAGTATTTTTCGAGCTCGTTGCGCTGCTGCGGTGTGCGGTTTTCGGTGGGGGCTTTCAGGATGGCAAGCACGGACGCGGGCGGGCCGCCGGTGCCGTCGAGGCTGGCGAGTGCGGGCTCTGCATCGGTAGTGGAAAGGCGGAAGCGTCCCACATTGTGTCCGGCAAAAGTGGAATGATGCAGCATGCGGACGGTCAGCGTTGCACCGGCGGGAACGTGCACGGCTTTGTCCACGATGAACATGGCATTGCGCTCCACGCGTTTCTTGGGGTCGTTGCCGTCGATGGCCCAGCCATTCTTGGGATTATTGTCGAGCAGCAGCTTCACATCGTAGCCTTTTTGCGAGTAGTCCGCTTCAGCGCGGGCAAAGGTGATTTTCACCGGCTGCTTCAAACTGGGCGCGCCGATTTCGCCTGCGATGCCGGTGAGCACGAAGTTGCCGTTGGAGGCGCGGCCCAGGCTTTGATTGGGAAGTGCAGGGTCTGGCAGCGCCTCCAGCAGCACGCCGGTGAAGCTGCCCTCTGCGAGCGGCGCGGTGATGATGTAAGTGTCAGAGTTGGGATTACGACCACCAGCGATCCAGGAGGCATCCTCCAGCTTGCGCAAGGAAGCGCCTCCTTGGGACCTGGCTTCTGTGATCGGCAGCACTTCCCACATGGGCTTCTTCGCGGTGTCGGGATTTTCCATGTCAGCCTCCCAGCTGGCCACGAGGTTGGGAAGCTGGAGCTGGGTCTCGGTGACTTTGGACTGGGCAGTCTCGATCTTTTTGCGAAGCAGGGCGAGCTGCTTTTCCTCCTCGGCGTCCGGCACGGAGATGACAGGATCGGAATTGCCGCCGCTGCGGTTGGAACTGCCCTGGATGGTGCCGCTCTCGGTGATGTTGTTGAAGAAGGCGAAGAAGGAATAGAAGTCCTTTTGCGAGAAGGGATCATACTTGTGATCGTGACAACGGCAGCAGTTCAACGTGAGGCCCAGCCAGGTGAAGCTGGTGGTTTCCACGCGGTCGATGATGTTCTCAATGCGCCACTCCTCCGCGATGATGCCACCTTCACCATTGAGGCGGTGGTTGCGATTGAAGCCGGTGGCCACGACTTGATCGCGCGTGGCATTGGGCAGCAGATCGCCGCCGATCTGTTCGAGCGTGAACTGATCGAAGGGCTTGTTGTCGTTGAATGCCTTGATGACCCAGTCGCGCCAGGGCCACATGGAGCGGCTGCTGTCCGTCTGAAAGCCATGGCTGTCGGCGAAGCGGGCGAAGTCCAGCCACTGCATGGCCATGCGCTCGCCGTAGTGCTCGGATTTGAGCAGGCGATCCACCACCTTTTCATAGGCCTGCGGAGATGTGTCTTTTTCAAACGCGGCGATCTCTTCAGGTGTCGGTGGCAGGCCGGTGAGATCGAGCGTGACGCGGCGCAGCAGTGTGGCGGGATCTGCCTCGGGTGAAGTGTGGAGCTTTTCTTCCTGCAGTCGCGCGGCGATGAAGGAATCGATGGGATTTCGAATGGTGAACGTAGGATCCGTGATCTTTGGCTCAGGTGCACGCTCGGGTTTGAGGAAGGCCCAGTGGCCCTGATACTCCGCGCCTTCGCTGATCCACTGGCGGAGGATGGCTTTCTCCTCGGCGGTGAGAGGCTTGCCGTCTTTGTCAGGCGGCATCACGTCGTCATCGTCGTGCGGCAATTCGACGCGTGCGATGAGCTGGCTCAGCTCGGGCTTGCCGGGGACGAGGGCGATGTCGCCAGACTTGGCGGGCTTGAGGGCGGAGTCGCGCAGATCTAGGCGGAGGTCGCCTTTGCGATGGCCGGCGTCCGTGCCGTGGCAATGAAAGCACTTCTCATTGAGGATGGGCCGCACATCGCGGTTGTATTTCAGTTTGGCGGAATCCGCTGCGTGCAATGCAGGGAGGGCCAGGAGGAAGAGAAGAGCGCAGCGCATGGGTTGGACGTTAGTGTTGATGCTAACGTCCGATGGGCCATGCCTTTTAGTGGGTTTGTTATGCCCAATTCTGCTCAGCCCGCCATCTGGTCCGCGATCTCCTCCGCCGGATATGTCCAGATTTCACTCAGCGTCGGGTGGTAATGCGGGATGGCCATGAACTGTTGCACGGTGGATTTGAAGTTCATGGCGATGACGACTTCATGGATGAGTTCGGTGGCTTCGGGGCCGACGACGCAGGCACCGAGGATCTCGCCCGTTTCTTGGTGCGCGAGCATCTTCACGAAGCCGGCGGTTTCGCCCATGACCATGGATTTGCCGTGGTCATTGAAGGGATAGCTGGCTTCGAGGAAGGGGATGCTTTGCTCCTTGAGCTTCTCAGAGGTGGCACCGACCACGGCGACCTGCGGGTGGGAGAAGACGCCGAAGAGAGTGAGGCGGTAGTCGATGGCTTCATCGGCGGGCTTGCCGTGGATGAGCTTCACAGCATTGCGCGCGGCGATCTCGCCCTGCTGGATGGCGATGTGGACGACATCGAGCGGGCTGCACACATCACCTGCGGCAAAGATGTGCGGCTGGGAGGTCTGCATGCGGTCGTTGACGACGACCTTGCTCTTGTGCAGCGCGACTTTGGCGGCATCCAGCGCGAGGCTCTTCGTCGCGGGCACGCGACCCAGCGCGAGGAGAATCTCATCGACGAGGATGGCATGGGTGTGCCCGGATTCAGTGAACGAGATGCGCTTGCGGCCTTCGTGGGTGGAGACGGCGCTGAGGTGCGTGCCGAGATGGACCTTCATGCCGCGCTCGGTGTAAGCTTTGGCGATGACATCGCTGCATTCGCGATCGAGACCGGTGAGGAGCTGGGTGTTGCGCTGGATGAGGGTGACGCCGCAGCCCATGGCTTCGAGGTAGTGCGCCATTTCGAGCGCGATGGCGCCGCCGCCGAGAACGGCGATGGTTTTGGGAAGTGTGTCTGCATCGAGCACGTCATCGCTGGTCCAGAAGCCGGTTTCGGCGAGGCCGGGGACGTTTGGCACCATGACTTCAGAACCCGTGGCGATGCAGAAGCTGCGGGCGGTGGCCTGGAAGGATGCGGAGCCATCGCGTGGCAAGACTTCGACGGTGTGGGCGTCGATGAAACGAGCGTGGCCGCGATAAAGAGTGAAGCGTCCGTCTTCGAGCTGGCCCTGTCGATAACCGGCGAAGTCGGCGATGAGGGTGCGCTTGCGGTCGCGGATGGTGCGGACATTCACGCCATGGGAGGTGGCCTTGAGGCCAAACTCTTCCGCATGGCGGATATGGAGCTGGCGGTTGGCGGACTCGATGAGCGTCTTGCTGGGCATGCAGCCGCGCAGGATGCAGAGGCCGCCGAGTTCCTGTGCGCCATCGATGACCGCAACACGGAGGCCGGCGCTGTGGGCGGTGCGGGCGGCTGCGTAGCCGCCGCTGCCGCCGCCGATGACAATGAAATCGAATGAGTGTTCTGACATGGGGGAGAGGTGCAGGGGTGGAGGTGATGTGCAAGCCGGGGACTTGGTACGTTTACGAATGATGAGGCGGCGAATACGCTCGTTAACGCGACAGTTTCGTGGGGACAAAACGAATATGTCCCTTGGAGCATGGGTATTTTGTTCCTCTGCCTTGACGTGGTTTGCCCCAGAACCGACTGAGGCCGAACTAGAAACTCTGAACTGCTATCTCCGCTGCCGCACGGCCTCAAATAATATGGCGGCGCCCGCCGCAGCCACATTGAGGGATTCCACAGGCACATGCAGGGGGATGCGAACGCGGGCGTCGCAGGCGGCCATGATCTCGGGACTCGCACCACGGCCTTCATTGCCGAGGATGAGGAGGGTGGGCTGGCGCCAGTCGTAGTCGTAGTGCAGCAGTTCCGCCTCGCCGGTGGCGACGACGGTCTTGAGGCCCCGGCTGCGGCAGGTCTCGATGGTGCCAAGGCCGGAGACATCCGGCAGAATGGGCAGGCGGAAGGCGGAACCCATGGAACTGCGCAGCGTTTTGGGAGAGAAGGCGTCCGCCGAGCCGGCGAAGGAGAAGATGCCGCTGGTGCCGGCGGATTCGGCGGTGCGGACGAGGGTGCCGAGATTGCCGGGGTCTTGGATGCGGTCGAGGCCGAGGATGAGCGGGGCAGGGGGGGCAAAGAGAGAATCGAGCGCAGGCCACGGCCGTTCCGCGATGACGATGATGCCCTGGGTGGAGGTGGTGTCGCTCAAGGATTCGAGGACGGACTCGGAAAGCTGGAAGACGGGGCAGGTAAGGCGCTCCAGCAGGGCCTGCTGCGTTGCAGAAGGCGTGGCGGAGGTGAAGCAGGCCTGAAGATTGATATCCGAGGAGACGCACTCGGCCACGAGGCGCTCACCCTCGACGAAGATCAGGTCGCGCTCACGGCCCTCGCGGACTCTGCGGGCGTGTTTGATGCGTTCGTTGGAGGAGCTGGTGATGAGCATGCGGAGGAAGGGCGGGCTGATCATCCTTCGTCTAATCCTGTTGTAAATCCATTTGCCGAATGAACGTGGGCGTTTATTATCACGGCCCCTCACGAATATGCCTGCATAGCTCAGTGGTAGAGCAGCGGTTTTGTAAACCGCAGGTCGTCGGTTCGACCCCGACTGCTGGCTCCATCGTGAAACTCAGTTTACGTAGGGAAAGCAGGGCTTTTGCGAGCTGAAGCCGATTGCGGGGTCTGACGAAGATTGGCGGGATTTCGTGGCTGGAAACGGATACACCCGAAGGGGGGAGACGGTGAAAAGCAGGTCTGGCAGCCTCGTTAGTCATATCTGAACCGACCGACCAGCACCAAATCTTCACCTTGGAGGCAAGAAGAATGCCCAAGCTGCTGTCTCAGGCGGCTACCGTCAGTGAGGTATCCTCTTCTGACACTGGCCCACATAGCGTCTCCCCGGGAACCGGCGTCGTGCCCCCAAGATTGACACTCATCCTGGGCTGGCTCGATCTCCAAGTCCCGTGGCACATCGGGCGTTTGTCGCTGACCCCTATTATTGGTCAATGACGAGCATGGGACGCGACCAGTCTTTCTGGGCATGCGCAATCGCGACGGCACACAAGGAGGGAGTCTTCTTTCAGCACGCGCGCTACTCCTACCAGGCGGTGTGAAATATTTTCCAATATGCGTTTGAGGTCACTTGATTCCTCAAAAGGCGACCCAATTTGGAACTGTGACTGCGTGTAGAGACTGTAGGCGCTGGGGGAGCCGGTCACGTCATCGCGTCCGCTCTGGCGGCTGTCAGTCACTTGGGGCTGCGCCTGACTTCCACGAAAGAAAACTGTCGACAGTTTCGTTGGGCTTCTGTCACCCTGCTGCCTCATGATCAAGAACCACGCCCAGCCCCGTCGCAATCTCCCCCATGAAATCGCCTCTCAATTGCGTCACGACATCATTTCCGGCACTTGCAAGCCGGGTGAAGCCCTCGCGGAGCCGGTGCTGGCCGGACGTTTCGGGGTCAGCCGTGCGCCGGTGCGTGAAGCGATGATCGAGTTGGAGCGCGCAGGCCTGGTGCAGTTTGAGCCGACCGGAAGGACGCGCGTGCGGACGCTCGAGGAAAAGGATATCACCGAAATTGTGGAAGCCCGGATCGCTTTGGAATCGATGGGAGCGCGGCTGGCGGCGATCCGTTGGACTGCGGCAGACACCCGGTGGATAGAGGAAAGCATCGCGGCGCAGGAGAAGGCGACAACCGGGGTGAAGTTCAGTGAGCTGGACATCGCGATGCATGAGTACATCATGCAATGCAGCGGCAATGAACGGCTGGTCACGCTATGGCAATATGTCCGCTGGCAGTTCGAGATGGCGCTGACCTACATCCACAGCCTCCAGCAAAAGATGGCCCCTGATCTCCGCAGTTTCAGCGTGATGGGGCATCGAAATGTACTGAAGCCGCTGGCCGGTCGCCAGCCGGAAACCGCCGCCAAGGTGATGTCCCAGCATATCAAAGATTCGATCGAGTGGTACACCCCCCAAGCCCCGGAATCACCACCTGCCGCGAAAGCCACCCACTCAGGCAAACGCTCAATTCCCACCAAGTGACCCCGCCTCGTTTGACTCCCCTGCTGCTCTGGATTGCCGCGACCGCCACTCCGGCGCTGGCGGTTGATGACGTACAGCGTGCGGCGGCGGCGTTCTTTGAGAACGAAGTGAGGCCTGTGCTGGTGAAGCGATGCCATGAATGCCATAGCAACACGAAGCAGAAAGGTGGCCTGCGGGTGGACCACATCGGCTACTTGAAAACGGGTGGTGACACCGGCCCGGCATTGGTGCCGGGGAAACCGGAAGAGTCCGCGCTCATCGAGGCGGTGCACTATGCGAACGCAGACTTCCAAATGCCACCCAAGCAGAAACTGCCGGACGCCGAGATCGCGATTCTGGAGCAGTGGATCAAGATGGGGGCGCCGTGGCCCGAAGATGCCTCGAAGCAGGTCGTGGTGACTGAGGGCGGATTCACGGAAGAGCAGCGAAATTACTGGTTTTTTCAGCCAGTGGCGAAGGTGTCTCCGCCGCAAGTGGGCAGCAAATGGGTGCGCAATGACATCGACCGCTTCATCGAGCAGAAGCGTGCTGCGCTGAAGCTCACACCCGCCGCTGAGGCGGATCGCCATGAGCTGGTGCGACGTGTTTATTTTGACCTTCACGGACTGCCGCCGACGCAGGATCAAATCGACACCTTTGTGAACGACAAGGCTCCGCGGGCCTATGAAAAGCTCGTGGACGAACTGCTGGCGAGCCCGCGCTATGGCGAACGCTGGGCGCAGCACTGGCTGGACCTCGTGCGCTACGCGGAGAGTGATGGCTACAACCAGGATGCTTATCGCTCGTTTGTCTGGCCTTATCGTGATTACGTCATCCAATCGTTCAACGACGACAAGCCCTACGACCAGTTCGTGCGCGAGCAGATCGCGGGCGACGAGATCGCGCCGGATGACCCGAAGGTGATGATCGCCACCGCCTTCCTGCGCCATCCGGTGTATGAATACAATCTGCGCGATGTGCGCGGTCAGTGGGACCTAATTCTCACGGACCTGACGGACACCGCCGGTGAGCTTTTTCTCGGACTGAGCATGGGCTGTGCGCGCTGCCACAATCACAAGTTCGATCCCATTCTACAAAAGGACTACTATCGCCTGCGCGCGTTTTTCACGCCGGTGCATTGGCGCGACGATTTGAAGCTCGTCACTCCGGCGGAGAAGCAGGCCTTTGATGAGCAGCAGGCGAAGTGGGAAGCCGCCACGGCTGCGATCCGTGCCAAAATGGACGCACTCACGAAGCCGGGCATCGACCGGGTGGTTGAAACATGGCGTGTCAGTTTCAGCGAAGACTTGCAGGCGATGACCTTCAAGCCGGCGGACCAGCGTGATGCGCTGGAGAAACAACTCGGCGGACTTTGTGAGCGCCAGCTGGAATTCGCGCGTGCGTCCTTTGACCCCACGAAGAATCTCAAGACCGACCACGCCAAGGCGGAATACAAGGCGCTCAAGGAGGAACTCAACTCATTCCAGCACTTGAAGCCGAAGCCACTGCCCGAAGCCTTCGTTGCCACGGATGCGGGACCCGCCGCACCCGCCAACCTGCTGAGCACCCGCAAAGGCGATCAGGAAATCGCACCGGGCTTCCTTGCCATCGTGGACCCGCATCCGCCCAAGATCACGCCAACAACGATCTCTACCGGTCGTCGCAGAGCGCTCGCCGACTGGATCACACGACCGGACAACCAGCTCTCCACCCGTGTCATCGTGAACCGTGTGTGGCAGTATCATTTCGGGCGCGGCATTGTCGCGTCAGCCAGTGAGTTTGGCACGCTGGGCGAGAAGCCGTCGCACCCCGCGCTGCTCGATTTCCTCACGGCAAAGTTTGTGGCCGGAGGCTGGCATTTAAAAGCACTGCACCGCGAGATCATGCTTTCCGCCACCTATCGCCAAACGGCGCGGCGCGAACCGGATGCGACGGCGGCGAAGGTCGATCCATCGAATGTGTATCTCTGGCGCTTCAACCCCCGCCGCCTGGATGCCGAGCAGGTCCGCGACGCCATTCTGGCGGTGAGCGGCGAACTTGACCTCACAGCCGGAGGGCCATCCGGTGATGGCAATGGCACACGTCGTTCCATTTACACCAGGAAGAAGCGCAACAGCCCGAACGATCTGCTGCTGGCCCTCGACATGCCAGCGGGTTTTACGAGCATCGCCGAGCGGCAGAGCACGACGACACCGACCCAGGCCCTGCAGTTGCTCAATGGCGACTGGTTGCTCGCCCGTGCCCGCAAACTGGCTTCGCAGGTGAAGGGCATTGATGATGTCTGGCAGGCCATTTTGGGCCGCCGCCCCACAGACAAAGAGCGGGCGACGGCGGAGGCCTTTCTCAAGCGGCGGATTGGCATGGCAAAAGCAGCACCTCCCGCCACTCAAGCCGCTGAAAATAATGTCCCCGGCAGAGGATTCCATTTCAACAGCCCGCATGAGCGCTTGTTCGTGCGTTCCAATGAAAAGGAGGGCGATGAATTCACCGTCGAGGCCATCGTGAAACTCGACAGCGTCGATGTGAATGCCGAACTGCGTACGCTGGTCTCGCATTGGGACGGCGGCAAGGCCAGCCTGGAATCCTTCGGTTGGAGCATCGACGTCACCGGCCAAAAGTCGCGTTACAAGCCGCGCAACATCCTCATGCAATTGGTTGGCGAGGACGAGAATGCGAACATCGGTTATCAGGTGGTGGCATCTGACATTCACATCGAGGTGGGCCGCCGCTACCATTTGGTGGTGCGTGTTTCCAGCGCTCGTCATAGTGTCACTTTCACCGTGCGTGATCTCGATACTCCCGGGGCCGCCGTGCAGTCCGCAGTCGTGCCGCTGGATCGCCTCTCCAATCTCAGCAGGGGTGCTTCACCGGTCATCCTCGGTGGCCTGAACAAGCGCACGCCGACGCGGCAATGGGACGGTCAGATCGAAGCGCTGCGCATCATCGCGGGTCACACTGATGACAGCGCGCTCAACACCGATACCGAAAAATGGCATGCCGGCCTTTTCATCTGGCGTGCCGCTGATCCGCCGAACTCACTCTTCACCTGGAGTGGTGCTGACACCCTGTCGCCTCAGGAGAATGATCCCCTCCTCAAAGCCATGACCGGCCTCTGCCAGATGCTGCTGAGCTCAAATCAGTTCTTCTACCTTCATTAATTCCAACGCCATGTCCTGCCATCGCTACGACCTTCCCGCCTCGCGCCGCGACTTCCTGCAAACTGCCGGTGGCGGCTTCGGTGCCGTCGCGCTGGCGGCGCTCATGGGCGACCAGGCCCAGGCAGCGCCGGTTCGTCTGCCCCAACGCGCCGCCAAAGCAAAGAGCGTCATTTTCCTCTTCATGGAAGGTGGTCCCAGCCACCTCGATACGTTCGACTACAAGCCGCTGCTGAACAAGCTGGCCGGGCAATCCCTGCCCGCGAGTTTCAAGACTCCGCTCACGGCGGCAGGCGAGGCGAAGTCGCCCCTGCTCGAATGCAAACGCACCTGGAAGCAACACGGCCAGGGCGGCTTGTGGATCTCCGACTGGTTCCCCCAGGTCGCCGGTCATGCGGACGATCTCGCCGTGATCCGCTCCTGTGCCTCCAGCGGGATCAATCATGCAGGCGGTGTGTGCTCGATGAACACGGGCTCACTCTTTGGCGGTCGTCCGTCTCTCGGCGCATGGGCGTCTTACGGACTCGGCACGGAGAACCGAAACCTGCCCGCCTTTGTCGTCATCAAGGACAGCGAGGCATCGGTCGTGAACGGTGTGCGCAACTGGGGCAATGGCTTCATGCCAGCCGTGTATCAGGGCGTTGAATTTCACTCCGACGGCACGCCGATCAAATATCTGGACAACCCGAAAGGTGTGGACCGTCGCGAGCAGCGCGACAAGCTCGACCTCCTCGGTGCGCTTGACCGCGATTTCAATGCGAACCGCGCCAGCAACACGGAGCTGGATGCCCGCATCCAGGGCTTCGAGCTCGCCTACCAGATGCAGGCTGAAGCGCCCGGCGTGGTCGATTTGAGCAGTGAAACCGAGCTCACCAAAAAGCTCTATGGCATGGACCACGCGGCCACCGCCACCTTTGGACGGAATTGCCTCCTCGCCCGCCGCCTCGTCGAAAGCGGGGTGCGCTTCGTGCAGCTTTACAGCGGCGCTGGCAGCAAGTGGGACAGCCACAACGGCATCGAAGCCAAGCATTCGCAGCTCTGCAACTCCGTGGACAAACCCGTCGCCGGTCTGCTCACCGATCTCAAGTCTCGCGGCCTGCTGGAGGAGACTCTTGTCATCTGGGGCGGCGAATTTGGCCGCACCCCCATGAGTGAAAAAGGCGACGGCCGCGACCACAATCCCACGGGCTTCACCATGTGGATGGCCGGCGGCGGCGTGCAAGGTGGCCAGACCTACGGCAGCACGGACGATCTGGGCCTGTATGCCGTGGAAGACCGCCTGCATGTCCACGACATTCACTCCACGATTCTGCATCTGCTGGGCATCGATCACACGCGGCTCATCTACCCTCACATGGGGAGGCCAGAGCGCATCGACCAAAACGAAGGGCACCCTTTTACCAAGCTGCTGGGAGCGTGATTCACCCAGAGTTAGGCAGTAGAATGAGGGCAGTAGAATTCAGAACTCACCATTCTATTGCCCCCATTCTGCAGCCTATTAATCCCAATTTCACAAAACGACTTCTTCTCCCATGACTCCTGTTACCAAATCAAATCTCCAACTCGGGTCCTGGCTGCAAACCGGTTCCGCCGTCATCGCCGAACTTGCCGATATGAGCGGCTTCGACTGGCTGCTCATCGACCTTGAGCACGGCTGCGGCACAGAGGCCATGGTGCTGCCGCAGATCCAGGTCATCCGCCATGCCGATGCCATCGTGCGAGTCGGCGCGCCGCATCCTGACCTCATTGCGCGTTCGCTGGACTGGGGTGCTGCGGGCATCATGGTGCCGATGGTTTCCACGGCGGAAAAAGCCGAAACCTGTGTGCGCGCCATGCGCTACCCGCCGCGTGGAGACAGAGGTCTCGCCGGAATGGTGCGCGCCTTTAATTTCGGACTCCATCGTGAAATGCGCACGCCTGTTTTTTATGCGCAGATCGAGACAATTGAGGGGGTTGAAAACGCACACGCCATCGCCGCTGTCGATGGTGTGGATGTGCTCTTCATTGGTCCGATGGATTTGAAGCTCAACCTTCAGTCCCGCCCCGAACGCACCAGCATGGACTACGCGGCCTGCCTGCTGGAAGTCGCCGCTGCGGCGAAGGCGGCGGGCAAGTCTTGTGGTCTGCTCTGTCGTCAAACCGACGATTTTGCCGAGCTTCAGGCGCTCGGTTTCACCCATCTTGCCATCGAGACCGACGTCACGCTTTTGCGCGAGAGCTACCGCAACGTCGTCCAACCTCTTCGAGCTTAAAGTATGATCTTGAGAACAACCCTTTCGCTGCTTGGCATCTTCGGTGTCTGTGGGCTTCATGCCGACGATTCAAAGCCCGTGCTGCAACTGGATTTCGGCCAGGAAGAATCGGCTCCATTGATTCCTGTTGGCAATGTGGTGCGTGATCAGGCCGGGCCGCGTCCGCCGGAGTTTCCGGATTTTGAATCCAACAACACCGCCATTCAGTTGAAGGGAAAAGGTTCCCGTTTTGAAATCAAAGATCCAGGGCCGCAGAGTCCATTCGATTTCACCAATGGCGATGCCATCACGATGGAATCCTGGGTCAAGGTGGATCAACTGAGCCCCGGCCAGCCGGTGTATATCGTGGGAAAAGGTCGCACCAATTCGCCGCACTTTGCCCGCAATAATCAGAACTGGTCTCTGCGCGCCATCGGCGGGAGTGCTGGCCTGGCGCACCTCAGCTTTCTCTTTGCCAGTGCTCCCGAACCCGGTGGCCAGAACACCTGGCATATCTGGAATTCAGAGGCGTCTTTCAAGATCACCACCGGCTGGCATCACCTCGCCCTCTCATACGTCTTTGGCAAACCCGACACCTTGCGGGGATGGATCGACGGTGTGGCCACCAAGGGCGCATGGGGCGCGGATGGAGCGACGACCAAGGCACCCGTGGTCGATAATGACGACGTCTGGATCGGCTCGTCTCTGGGCGGGAACGCGGGCAACAGCCTGGTTGGTTTTCTGGATGCGGTGGCGATCCATCGACGCGCCCTGACCGAGGCGGAAATCGCGAAACACAGCCGGCGAAAAGATGACCCGCAAGTGGTGATGCCCGCTGTCGCGAAAATGCCGGAGCTGGGAAAGATACAGGCCGGAAAAGTGCTCGTTCAATTCAGTGAAGGTCTCTCCGCCTCGGATCGCTGGCCCAATTCGATGGAGGCACCGCAGGAGTCCGCCCGCTGGTGGGGCGCTGCGTTCCTGCTGCCCCGTGTGCCGGTGCGGTTTGATGACTGGGGCATCCGGTCGAGTTGGAAAGCGCCTCTTTTGCTCCGCATGGCCGCAGACGTGGCACTGCCGGAAGGTTCACGACGTTTGCTGCTGCGGACTCGCGGACTGTCCCGCCTCTGGATCGATGGCGAATTGATCGCTGAAACAAAACCAGCGGTCGGCAACGGTGAAAATGGTTTTGACCCGGTGACTCCACTTGCAAAGCCGCCGCATCTTGGAGTGCGGGTCAAAGGCTACCATCAGCAGGAGGTTTTCGGAACGATGTCGAAGCCGTCCAAAAACGCGACTTCCCGCGTCGTGCTTGAGTTGATTGTCGGCGGCAAAAACCAGCGCACCGATACCGGGGAGGTCACCGTCGCCCTTGAGTCGGCGGGTGGCGATTCATTCACCATTCTCCAGGCCGTCGGCAATCCGGAACTTTCTTTGACGGATGCCCAGGTCGAACCAGCCCTCAGCGAAATCGAAACTTCACTGGCCCGATTTGACGACGCCAACCGGCGCAATGCCTCCAAGTCCCGCGATTCATTTTGGCAGAAGCGCCATGGCATCGCCGAGGAATGGGTGAAGAAGAATCCCGCACCGAAACCACCGCGCGAAGGCCACCTCGTCGATGCTTTTATCGACGCAAAAATCGGCAAGGCCCTCGCGGCAGGTGCCGCCACAACCGCCGCAGCGAAGGTCTTCCACGGTGAGATTTTACCAGTCCTCCGGGAACAGTGCTTCCGTTGCCATGGGGAGAAAGACAAGGGAGGGCTGAAGCTGAACACGCGTGAAGCTGCCCTGCGTGGAGGTGATTCGGAAGTCCCTTCGATCATTCCCGGCAATCCGGCGGCCAGTGAATTGATCAAGCGCCTCCGCAGCAACGACGAAGATCAAATCATGCCGCCCACCGGTGGCCGCCTCACGCAAGAACAGATCACACGGCTGGAGTCGTGGATTCGCAGCGGGGCCGACTGGCCCGCCCCTCCGGTCGATCCTGAAAAACTCGCCAAAACATCCATCACCTCCGACACGGCTTTTCTCCGGCGCATCTATCTGGACACGATCGGTCTGCCGCCTGCTCCGAACGAAGCGAAGGCGTTTCTCGCCGACACCGATCCTGACAAGCGCACCAAGCTGATCGACCGTCTGCTCGCCGATGAACGCTGTGCGGATCACGACATGAGCGGCTGGCTGGATGTTCTCGCGGAGAACCCCACCTTGCTCAATGCTTCGCTCAACAGCACCGGGCCGTTTCGCTGGTTTATGTACGATGCCCTGCGAGACAACAAGTCGCTCGACCGCATGGTCACGGAGTTGCTCCTGATGCGCGGAGATGCCGCTCACGGCGGCAGTGCCGGCTTTGCCCAGGCGGCGGAAAATGATGCGCCGTTCGCTGCGAAAGGCCACATCGTTGCCGCCGCGTTTCTCGGCATCGATTTGCAGTGCGCCCGCTGTCATGATTCGCCCTATCACTCCACCTTGCAGCGTGATCTCTATTCACTGGCCGCCATGCTGGAGCGCAAGACCGTGACAGTCCCGAAAACCAGCAGGGTCCCTGCGGCATTTTTTGAACAGAAAGCTCGCGAGTCATTGATCCGCGTGACGCTGAAACCTGACGAGCCGGTGCCTCCGGTATGGCCCTTCGCTGGCGTGACCGGTGTGGCGGAAAATGCCTGCCTCGAATCCCTCATCGAAGATCCCAAGGACACGCGGGAACGGCTCGCGGCCCTCATCACTTCACCGGAGAACCGGCGTTTCCCACGCGTGATTGTGAACCGGGTTTGGAAACGCCTCATGGGTGCGGGGTTTGTGGAGCCAGTGCAGGATTGGGAAGGCCATGACGCCAGTCACCCAGAGCTGCTCGACTGGCTCGCCAATGAGCTGATTTCCGCTGACTACGATGTCCGGCACATCGTCCGGCTCATTGTCACTTCGCAGGCTTATCAACGTGAAGCAGGTTTGGAAAATCTCGTCTCTGCGAGTGCCGCTGACCGCTTTTTCAATGCGCCAGCCCGCCGCCGCCTCACCGCTGAACAGATCCTGGACTCGCTGCACACGGCTGCCGGAGTCGCCATCGATTCCGAAGCCATGACCTTCATTCACGACGGATCCAAAACGCTGCAGTCACGGCAGGATCTTGGCTATCCCCGCCGTGGCTGGATGTTCGCCAGCCTCAACAATGAACGCGATCGCCCGAGTCTGGCCCTGCCCCGTGCACAAGCCGCAGTGAATGTGTTGGAAGCGTTTGGATGGGACGGCTCCCGCCAAAAACCGATCTTTGAGCGTGATACAGAGCCGAACATGCTCCAGCCCGGAATTCTCGCAAACGGCACGCTGACCCAATCGTTGTCCAGAGCATCCTGGAAATCCCAACTGGCCAATCTCGCGGTGGAAGCGACTTCACCGGAAGCCCTGCTGGAAAACTTATTCCTCCGTTTCCTCAGCCGCAAGCCGTTGCCATCCGAACGGGATTCGTTTCTCCCGGTGTTGCAGTCCGGCTTTGAAAAACGACTCACACCCGCTGATCAAATCGTGACACCGACGCAGCCGCAACCACTGCGACTGGTTACCTGGCTCAACCATGTGACGCCAGACGCCAACACCATTCAGCAGGAGAACGAAAACCGCGCCCAGCGTGGACCCAGCCCCGATCCGCGTCTGCAACCGGAATGGCGGGAAGTTTACGAAGACCTCATCTGGAGCCTGATCAATGACCGGGATTTTGTGTGGGTGCCGTGACACGAAGAGCAGGCAGTAGAATGGGGGCAGTAGAATTCAAAATCAGAAATTCAGATCAAAAAATTCTACTGCCTCCATTTCTACTACCCCCATTCTACCGCCCGCAAACATCCCTCCCATCATGCCTATCCACCGCACACTCAACCTGCCAGCCATCACGGATGCCGAGTTTGCCCGCATCGACAAAGCGGTGATGGGACATGCTTATGACATCCAGAATCGCATGGGCCGACTTTTCGACGAGCGCATCTATGAAAACGAGCTCGCCGGCCGGCCGCGAGCTGATGGCTTTGAGGTTTTCTCCCAGATTCCGGTTCAAGTGGTTCATGGCAGCTTCTCCAAGACCTATTACCTCGACCTGATCGTGAACGGCATGGTCTATGAGCTGAAAGTTGTCGAAACTCTACATCACTCGCACAAGGCCCAGGCGTTGCACTACGCCATGCTACAAGGCGTGCGGTTGGTGAAGCTGCTCAACTTGGGCGCAGACAGAATTCAGGGGGATCTTCTCAAAAATCTCCTGGTTGATTCCGAGCGGCATCACCCCGTGCTGCAAAAAGGTGGTTGGAAACCGCAGACTCCCGGCTGCGAGCGCCTTGTTGAGCATCTTCGCATTCTGCTCAACGACTGGGGCACTCATCTCAGCGGGACGCTCTACAATGAAGCACTCATTCATCACTTCGGAGGTGAGCCGCAATGTTTGAAGCGCGTCGATGTCCGTTCCGCCACTTCCGTTTTAGGCTCCCATCTTGTTCAGATGCACGCACCCAACGCGACATTTCACGTGACCACTCTCAGCCAAGGCCAGACATCGTATCAACGTCAGCTTCAGCATGTCTTCGACCGCATCCCGCCTCAAGTTATGCAATGGATCAATCTCAATCATGCCAGCGTCGAGATCACGACACTTAGCAAGACGGAAGAGCAGGCAGTAGAATGGGGGCAGTAGAATTCAGAACCAGAAATTCAGATCAAAAATTCTACTGCCTCCATTCTACTGCCTGGAAATCCTTCACCATCGCCACCCCACCCTCATGAAGCGCAGACACTTTCTCAAAACCGGAGCCACTCTCTCCGGAAGCCTTGCCTTGCCGCACTCGCTTTTGGCGGAGGCCCTTTCGCCGCCCATTCGGGGAAAAGCGGAGCATGTCATTTCGATCTGGCTGGGAGGTGGCATGGCGCAGACCGACACCTTCGACCCCAAACGAGTGGGCGACCCAAAAGCAAAAAAGGCAGGCTCTTACTACCCGTCCATCGACACCGCCGTCCCCGGCGTGCAAGTGTGCGAACATTTGTCCCACATGGCACCGCTCATGGATCGCGTCACAGCGGTGCGAACGGTGAACCACAACGTCATCGACGAACACGCTGCCGCCACCAATCGCATGCATACTGGTCGTCCCATCAGCGGCACGATCAGCTATCCATCCATCGGCTCGATCATTGCCCACGAACGCGGAGCCGTGGCTGAGGATGCCCCGCCCTATGTCCTGATCGGCTATCCGAATGTCACCCGTGGACCCGGATTTCTGGGGGCCCAATCCAGCTACCTCTACCTGACCGATACCAGTCGCGGTCCGGCAGGATTGTCCTTCCCTCCGGGAATTTCGAGCGGGCGCCAGGCGCGGCGCGAACGCTTTCTCACCGCCCTCCACGCAAGTGGCGGTGAGACCTCAGACCGGCAGTTGAAAAGTTATGATGCCGCCATCTCGCAAAGCCTGAAGCTCAGCGGACCCGAGTTCAATCGCGCATTTCAACTCGACGCCGAACCCGCCGACCTGCGGAACCAATACGGTGGTGAATTTGGGCAACGCTGTCTGCTCAGTCGTCGGTTGGTCGAACGAGGTGTACGCTTCATCGAAGTCTCCCACAATCTGAACTTCATCAATGGCACCGGCTGGGATGCGCACAAAGAAGGCATTCTCCAGCAGCATGTGTTGATCCAGGAACTCGATATCGCCATGGCCGCATTGATCCGGGATCTGTCCGCGAAAAATCTGCTCGATAAAACACTCATCATCGTCACCACCGAGTTCGGCCGCCCACCGGAATTCGACAGTGGCGGCGGGCGCGGGCATCAAGGCAGCGCCTTCACCTGCGTGCTCGCCGGAGGCGGTCTGAAGCATTGCGGCGCGTGGGGTCAAACCGACGACCTGTCGAAAAACATCGTCGCCCATCCCGTCAGCGTGCCCGATTTCTTTGCCACCGTCTGTGCCGCAGTGGGCGTTGATTACCGCAAAAATCTGTATGACGGCGATCGTCCTGTGCCGATCACGGATCAGGGGAATCCGATTGCAGCTCTTTTTACATAGTGAGGTGAGGCGAGTTTGTCGCGCCGAGTGCTGGCGCAAGCCCGGCGATTCAGACGACAGAAGCAGTTTCCAATGCGATCGCGCTGCCGGTAAAGTTTGCGGCTGACTTTACGCTGGATTCCGCATCTTGCTCCGCGAGGAGTGTGCTGCAGGCCCGCATTTTCGGCGCGGAGAGTTACAGTCTTTGCAAAGGTTGGGAAAAGATCATGTCCACGATGGGGATGCGGGAGCGAAGTTCCGCGCCGCCTGAACTGGAAAAATGAGCCCCACGGCCAGCCGAGCGGCGGTCGTGCAGAAGGGCGATGTCATGGACATTCATCCCGCGAATGGTGTCAGCCGTCAGAGGCGCTCCGCCAAGGTGCGTGTCGGGATAGGCCAGGGCCTCGATGCGTACAAACGCCGCCACTAATTGGCCGCTGGCGTCGCGCTGCAAAGGAAACTCGGCCTGCGGGGCATCGACGATCAGAGACAGGCCCTGGTCGGTCACAAAACGGATCTGCACATTGGGCCGCTTCAGCCTGTCGTTGCCGGCGATCGCCACTTCGATGGCGGTCGCCTGGCCAGCGTGATCTCGTCGCACCGGGATGCGCGTGAAGCGAAAGGTGCTGTAGTCGTAGGGGGCTGCTACCTCCCCCGTTTCGTTGACCGCCAAGGCGGCGACCGATCCAAAAAAGGAACCTTTTCGATAGGCGCGCAGAGCTTCCACTTCTGCGTCGGCTGCATGCTCAGCGGCGGTGGGGACGAGCAGCACATTGCGACCGCGGCCATGAGTGTTGTGATCTTTGACAAAGAACCCCCAGCAACGCCTGCCGGTCCTCAGCAGCTCGTCCCACAGCTTGTAGAAGTGCAAATGCGGCCCTGCGCTGTCATCGTAAAATCCTTTGCTGGATCCGAAACCCGACGTGAGCTGATTCCATACTTCAATGCCCAGAACGCGGGGATCGAAATCCAGAAACATCTCGTAGAGTTTACGATCCTGTGTGGGGTGATTGAGCGTGATGCCGCCCCCATCCGCATGCAGCAGTCCGCCAGAGCGGACCCCGTCGGTGGTTTCTCCGTCCAGCGCTGCGGCGAAAACCTCGCGCCATGGGCGGTTTGCGCCTTGCATCAACCGGCACTGAGTCACCGTGAGCGTGTTCTTATCGTAGATCAACCGCATGTGCAGATGAGGCTCGGTCGTTCTCAAATAGAACTTATGGCTGCCTGCTTTCAGGGGCCTGTCACTCACGGCGTCTTTGGCGGCAAATTTTCCAACGAACTCGCATTCGGTGGCTCCTTCGGCCGTCAGCGTGGCGGTTCCGCCTTCGGTAACGGCGGTCAATACCAGATCCAGCCGATACACGCCCGCCCATGGGCGGTCTTCATTGAAGACCTGCAGGCCGTCAAACCGGTGAACCAGCGGAGCCGCGCTGCACTGCGCAGCACTGAGACTGCCGCCATACCCGGTGGCGAGCAAACTGCCGAGCGAATTGAAATGAAGTCCCGCGTCTGGCATGGAGTGCTGCTCCGCGTTTGGCGCAGCCACGACATCGGCGTGCTTGGCGAGGAAGGCCTGAGGGAGTGGAAACGTGGGCGCAGAGGGATAATAATTGCTGAAGGCAAAGTGGCGGTAGCCCATCGCATAAAACTCCTCACACGATGCCGCCGTCTGCCCCGTATGCTGATGGGACATTGAGTGCAGATAATCGCACTTGTCCCAGTCCACATCCGCATAGGGGTCATGCAGATCGCCTTCGCTCTTCGGCTCTGCCGCACGGGCGTCATGACGCACGAGCACCTGGGCGCCATACAGACTGGCCATGGTGGAGAGTATGCGTCTTCGCTTCATGGCTCAAATCTACGGAACCACTGCCGGATTGTTTCTGCTTTCGGTCATCACGGTGGGACGCACGAGGCCCTGGGCAGGTGGGCTCGAACGGGGTTTGATTAAGGTCTCCATCCAGGCCGGAAATGACTCAAGGCCTGTCCGGCATGGTGTTGATCCAGCGGCGCAGCATTTCGAGCTCGGCGGGGGTGATGAAGGGGCCCTTCTTTTTGGGAGGCATCTCATTGTAGTGGATGAGCTCGATGAGGAGGCTTTTTTTGGCGTTGCCGGGTTTGATGGCTGGGCCGGTGTCGCCGCCTTCGAGCATTGAACCCAGAGTGCGCATGTCCAGCCTGCCATCGCGGCGTTTTGCGCCGTGGCAGCGGATGCATTTTTCTTCGAAGACGGGGAGCACGTCTTTTTGGAAATCGGGCGTGGTTTGCGGTTTGTCGTCGGCGCGGCCGGTCACTTCAGCAAGGCTGCCGAGCAGCGGCCCGCTGAAGAGAAGGGGAAGGAGGGCTCGCATCACCGCAGTGGCTCTCAGGCCTGACCGACGACGTTGACGAAACAGTGGACGTGCGGGAGGACGCGGTAGTTCCAGACGAAGCCGGGGCCTTCGATGCGCCAGGCGTCCCAGCGGTCGTTGCCTTTTTCTGCGTTGTCCTTGTAGAAGGCGAGGCGCAGTTTTTCCATGCCGCCGTTGGTTTTGATGAGCTGCATCACTTCGTCGCCGTCTTCCTGGCGGAAGGGGTTGAGGAGTTTGCGCATCACATTGGAGACCAGTTTGCGCTGGGATTCCTCAAGATCGCCGTAGCCGACGCCGGTGGCGGGTTTTTCGACCAGCTTCGGCTTGAGCGCTCCGACGCCGTCTCCCGGGGAGCCGACGATGACGGCCTGCTTGCGCTGGGGTTCGTTGAGCATGTCGAAGACGCTCATGACTTCCCGGGTCTGGTCGTTGTAAACGTTCATGTCGCTGTGGCCGTTGGCGGAGTGGCCGTAGTACATCGGGCCGCCGAAAGCGGTGTTGGGCTGGGAATTGCCATCGCAGCGCAGGGTGAGGTGGTGGCCGGCGAAGACCCAAGAGAAGGGATCCTTGCCGGAGGGATCGCCAAAAATGGCGATGCCGTTGCCTTCAAAGGAGCCGCTGCTGTCCCATTTGCCATGGCGGCTGATACGATCGTAGGCCTCGTCGCCTGAGAGGATGGATTTGAAGGTCTGCTTGATGAGATCCTGCTGCGGTGTGGTGAACTGCTCGCTCAGCTTCTTGCCCAAGGGCGCGGCGTTGTGGGTCTTGAGGCGTGTGGGGATGCCGCCTGCCTCTGCGCCATGGTCCCAGGGGCGCACCATGGCCGTTTTCTGCTCGGCACTGAGGGTGGTAAAGAGTTCGCGGATGAGTTCTTCGGCGGGCTTGGCGGCGCGGGGAGCTTCCGCCGGGGCGGCAAAACCGGAGCTCAATGAGGAGGCTCCCATGACTCCAAGAGCACTGCCGGAAAGCACCCGGATGAAGTCACGACGCCCACGATGTGGAGAAGGGGCGGCGTCCTCGGCACACTCTGGGCAGAGCGGTTGATTCAAATCAAGAGAGGACGGCGTTGGGTTGGAATTCATGACAGGGATCATATACAGACTGGGCTTGGGGCATCTTGCCGATCCCTTGGAAGATGATTGCCCGGAGTCGGGCGCCCTTAAGGCTCGGGGTGGAGGTTGGTGATCTCGTGGGGAGATCACTCCTCCGTTCTCTGGAAGGTGTGCGGTGATTCCTCATTTCGATGAGGTGCCTCATCTTGTCTCCGTGGAGCACTCCTCAAATTCGATTTTTATAACGATATGTGCGTTACAAAGATGAAGCTGGAACTGGATGTGGAAAACTTTACGACATGCCCTAGTCCAGCGTGGGTACCGCCCATGCGATTGTCGTTCACGATGTAAGGCAGAGGGCTGATGGTCCGAACCGCAAGTGTTAGCAACTCCTCCGGTCAAGCATGAGTGGCGGTGAGGGCGCTCAGTGGAAAGCGGATGCAGGGTCGAGTCTAAGCCAGCGAAAATCCTCTATGGCGGCTCTGTCTGTGACGGTGAAGGAGTTACAACGGTGCAAATGCAGGACGGTGGGAGATTAGGGAGAGTGGATACGCATTGTTGAACAAGTAACGATTTAAGCGATGCATTATCGTGATGAAATCGCACGCGTGCTCTGTGATGCTTTCAAAAGTCAAAAAGACCTGCCTCGCTATGAACGAGACCTTGGGTGATGATCAATGGGCATTTTAAAGTTTTTACTATATTAGCGTATTATTATCATAATTCAGTTTTGAACCAAAGCGTATTAGGTGGGTTAAACACGCTTAGAAATAATCAGTTTATTAGTTATTAAATTACGGTATTACAGTTACGTTACTGGTGAGAAGTGAAGTGTCCGCGTTACCTCGTGTGCTTGCAAAGGCAAGGGAGCGTGAACTACAGCTGCGGAAAAGATAGGGCTGTCATGCAGCTGGGGATTTCCTAGGCTGGCATTTGCTGCAAGCGTGTGAACCACAAAAGGGGCGGTTCATTGTGGTTATCTAAATGTAACGATTTATACGATATTAATTTTTGTCCGCTTCGTTTCTTTATTTCATTTCACGTGCTTTGAGCCGAGTGGACATGGCGTTACGAAAAGATCCAAGCGCCAACATTGATTTGCGGCAGGCCTCTATGGATGTTGCTCTAAGTATCGTTTAAATCGTTACATGTATCGACCGTGGAGGGGCTGAGGGTTGGGGCCTCCATAGTCCACGCGCGTTCCATCAAAGACGCGCAGAATGTTTCAAGACCCCGTCGAAATTGAGTGAAATGAATGACGGTCCAGTGAGGGGAGGCTGCGGGTTTTTGGGGCCGAGCAGACATAGGATGAGGCTATGGAAAAGCCTGCGCCCGAGATGTGGGGCGGACACGTGAGAGACGCCATTGTTGGCTAGGCTTCGAACGACAAGTTGCCTGACCTTGGAACTGGGCTCCGCAGCCTCTCCGAGGCTGGGGGGAAGCGGGAAGGCTTTGGGCCAGCAGAAAGGACCTGTTGCACACGATGCCGCTCGCGCCTCCAGATCTGCCGGCACGGCGGGCGGCTATCGGCTGGGGGGGGGCTTATAAGAGAGCGCTGTTTGCGTGCTCAGCCCCGGAATGGCGTGCTTGGTTTTATGAACAACCGGGCAGGGTGGACCCGGCCAGGGACGATGCGGAGGCGGTTTTCCGTTATTCGTCGTCCTCTTCCCATTCCTGCATCAGGCGGGCGAGTTTGCGCTTGATGCTGACTTTGGCGACGGCGTTTAGGCGGTCGATGAAGAGGATGCCGTTGAGGTGGTCGATCTCGTGCTGGAAGGCGCGGGCGAGGAGGCCGTCGGTTTCCACGGTGACGGTTTTGCCGTCAAGGTCGGTGTAGCTGACTTTGATCTGGCTGGAGCGGCGGATGTCGCCCCGGAGGCGGGGGAAGCTGAGGCAGCCTTCTTCGCCGATCTCCTTGGCGCTGCCGAGCTCGAGCTGGGGATTCATGAGCACGATGGGCATGTGCTGCACCATGTCCACCTTCTCGCCGTTGATCTTCATGAAGGTGATGCAGTCCGGGTTGTGGGAGACGTCGATGACGGCGAGCTGCAGGTCCACGGCCACCTGGGGCGCGGCGAGTCCGACGCCGTTGGCTTCCTTCATGGTCTCCAGCATGTCCGCAGCCAGGGCACGGATTTCGGGCGTGACTTCAGTCACGGGGCGGCACTTGGCACGGAGCACGGGTTCAGGATAGCGGACGATTTTTCGGACCATATTCCCTCCTTAATATCACCGGGTTTTCACCGGCTCAAGCCGGGAGTGGTTTTGTCCTTGCCAAGTTGAAGGCGTCTCCCTAGCCTCGCGGCCTCCCTATGACAGACACCGCCGCGCAATCGTCCATCAAGATCAAGCTCTTCCTCATGATGATCCTCGAGATCGCGATCTGGGGGGCGTGGCAAATCAAGATCTTCTCTTACATGACGATGCTGGGATTTAGCCCCGATCAGCAGTGGCTGGTGGGCAGCGCGTTTGGTATTGCGTCGATTGTGGGGATCTTTTTCAGCAACCAGTTCGCGGATCGCAACTTCTCGGCCGAGCGTTTCCTGGCCTTCAGCCATGTGATTGGTGGTCTGGCTCTGATCGCGACGGCGTTTCAGACGGCCTTCTGGCCCTTCTTCGCCTGCTTCATCACCTATTGCCTGCTTTATGTGCCGACGATTTCGGTGACGAACTCGCTGGCCTTTGCCAATCTCAAAGACCCGGCGAAGGATTTTGGCTTTGTGCGCATGGGGGGCACGATTGGCTGGATCGTGGTGAGCTGGCCGTTCATTTTCCTGCTCAGTGAAAAGGCGGGCGCGTCTGAGACGAAGTGGGTGTTCATCGTGGCTGGCATCATCTCGCTCGTGCTGGCCGTGTTCAGCCTGACGCTGCCGCACACACCTCCGCGCAAGGATGTGGAGGGCATGGACAAGGTGGCATGGCTGAAGGCGCTGAAGCTGCTGGGCAATCCTTTTGTGCTGGTGCTTTTCATCGTCACCTTCATCGATTCGACGATCCACAACGGCTACTTCGTGGTGATCGACGGATTCCTGCAAAAGGTGGGCATTTCGGCGAACATGAGCATGGTGGTCAGCAGCATCGGCCAGGTGGCGGAGATCGTGACGATGCTGATTCTTGGAACGGTGCTCAAGAAACTCGGCTGGAAGACGACGCTGATCATCGGGATCATCGGTCACGCGGCGCGCTTCAGCATCTTTGCCTTCTTCGGCACGCCGGAAAATCAGTGGCTCATCATCGCGGTGCAGGTGCTGCACGGCATCTGCTACGCGTTCTTCTTTGTGACGGTTTACATTTTTGTGGATGCAGTGTTTCCGAAGGACATCCGCTCCAGTGCGCAGGGCTTGTTCAACCTGCTGATCCTCGGCGTTGGCATGGTGGTGGCGAGCAAGATCTTCCCGCAACTCGTGGCCAGCTACACCACGGATGGCGTGGTGGACTACCACAAGCTTTTCCTGGTGCCGACGGGCATGGCTCTGGTGGGCATCGTGCTGCTGGCTCTGTTCTTCAAGCCGCCGACGTATGGGCCTGAGGGCGAGGTGAAGCATTGATCCTTTATTGAAGTCCTTATGAAACGCATCGCTTTTCTCTGTATCGCTCTGGCTGCCACGCTGCAGGCGGCGGACAAGAAACCGAAGCCGATGCGTTTGAAGGGGGATGTCATCCTGGCGGATGACTTCAAGGCTGAGAAACTGGACGAAAAGTGGGTGTTTGCCAAAGGCGAGGAGGCTGCGAAATTTGAGATCGTTGATGGCAGCCTGCTCATGGATCAGGCTGCGGGCAAAGGGGCGGTGATCTGGCGGGCGTTTGAGGCGCAGGTGCAGGATGTCTCGGTGCAGCTTCTGGTGAAGCCTTGGGCATGCAGCTGGATTGCCTTCGGCTTTTACGCTCCGGGAGACCGACCCGGGGCGCAGCGGAAGATCAATATTGCTGTCACCCCAAAGGGGGCTGTGGTGGTGCGCGATGTGGAAAATCAGAAAGTGCTGAAGGCTGCGAACACGCGCATTGAATCCACCGAATGGCAGCGAGTGGCGTTTGAATCGAAGGGGGACAAGGTCACCGTGAAGGTGAATGACAAGGATGTACTGGAACTCAAGACCGAACTAACCCTTGGAGAGAAGGCCGGGGTGCTGCTGAATCTCTATGGTGGCAAGGGGAGTGTGGATGAGATTGAGGTGAAGAAGCTGAAGTGACGGGCTGGGCAGAGGCTGTGGATCGACTCTTGATCGTGCTTGACCGTTGACCGCGAACTCCATGTCGCTTTCATCGTTTGAGTCTCGCTATTCATTCCTCTCATTCCTTCTTATGAACCCACCCGGCCTCGACAATCTCCTCACCTGCCTGCGATTTCCTTCTGTTTCCACCGACTCCACGCGGCGTGCGGATGTGCGTGCCTGCGCGGAATGGCTGCTGAGCAAGGTGCGCGAGATGGGGCTGACGGGGGATCTGCATGAGACGCCGGGGCATCCGGTGCTGGTGGCAAAGAACAAGCACATCGCCGGACGCCGCACTGTGCTGCTGTATGGGCATTACGATGTGCAGCCGGCGGAGCCGCTGGGGGAGTGGAAGTCACCGGCATTTGAACCGACAATCCGTGATGGACGTATTTTCTGCCGGGGGGCCACGGATAACAAAGGGCAGCTCATGGCGCACATGCAGGGACTGGCTGAGACGCTGGAGAAACATGCGGACCTGCCGGTGAATCTGACGGTGCTGTTTGAAGGTGAGGAGGAGATCGGGAGCCCGAATTTGAAACCGTTTTTGGAGCAGCATCGGGAGATGCTGAAGTGTGATGTGGTGGCGATTTCGGACACGGGCATGGTGGCTCCGGGCGTGGGCACGTTCACGTATGGCCTGCGGGGAATCGCCTGCATGGAGGCGAAGATTTATGGACCATCGATTGATCTGCACAGCGGCATTTTTGGCGGGACGATTGCCAATCCAGTCACGGCTGCTGCACGCCTGACGGCGACGCTGCACGATGCGGAAGGGCGGGTGATGATTGATGGGTTTTATGATGGTGTGCGTCCCATCGCCGACTGGGAGCGCAAGGCCTGGGCGGAGCTGGGAGATGGTGATGCAGAGATGCTGGAGCTGACTGGATCACCGGCGCTGTTTGGTGAACCGGGCTTCACCGAACGTGAGCGGCGCTGGGCGCGACCTACGGCTGAAGTGAACGGCATCGGGGGTGGTTATCAGGGCGAGGGCTCGAAGACGGTGATCGGGCGTGAAGCTTTTGTGAAGCTGTCGTTCCGTCTGGTGCCGGACCAGCATCCGGACGTGGTGCTGCAGCGCGCGGCCGCGCATCTGCAGGCGCATCTGCCGCAAGGTGTACGGCTGGAGATCAAGCCGGGCCACACGGGCATGCCTTATCTGATGGACCCGCATTCCACGCTGGGCACCGCCGCGCAGCGTGCGCTGAAAAAGGTGTTTGGCGACAAGACCGCGCTCATTCGTGAAGGTGGAAGCATCCCGATTGTGCAAGCATTCAAAGACGTGCTCAATGCCGACACATTGCTGCTGGGACTGGCGCTGCCGGACTGCCAGGCGCATGCGCCGAACGAGAACTTTCCCATCGAGAATTTCGTGGCGGGAGTGAGCCTCAATCAGGCGCTGCTGGCTGAGCTGGCCTGAAGATTTTTCTGCAAACTTTGCAACCAATCATGCGGGGGTCTGTTTGAGCCGTCGTGCTTTCACTAACCAAACTTACGCACGACATGAAACTCAAAAAAACATTCCTCTGCGGGTTCAGCATGCTGAGCCTGACCTGTCTCTCAATCGCTCAGGACGCACCCAAGGGCCCCCCGCCTGAAGGTGGCCCGCCCGGCGGTCCGCCTCCTGGTGGCCCCCAGGGAGGCCCTCCTGGCGGTGGTGATCCTGCTGCGCGTGCTGCGGAACTCATCAAGCGCATGGACACCGATGCCGATGGCAAGGTGAACAAGGACGAATTTGCCGCGATGAGCCGGAAGATGAGCGATGAGCGTTTTGGCCAGATGGATTCCAATTCAGATGGCTTCATCGACCAGGAAGAAGCTGGCAAGATCGCGCAGCGCGGTGGCGGTCAGGGCGGTCAGGGCGGCATGCGCCGTCCCGAAGGCGGACGTTCCCCCGGTGGTGAGGGGGGCGGCTTCCGTCGTCCGCCTGGCGGCGAGGGTGGCCCTCCAGGAGGATCTCCCGGCGGTCCGCCTCAAGGCCAGGGAATGCGCCGTGAAGGGGAAGGCGGTCGTGGACGCGGCATGTTTGGAGATCCCAAGGAAAACTTCAAGCGCATGGATGCCGATGGCAACGGCAGCGTCTCCGAAGAGGAGTACCTCAAGGCCATGGAAAAAATGCGTGAGATGTTCCGTGGTGGCCAGGGTGGTCCGGGCATGAATCGTCCTGGTGAAGGCGGCGGTCCTGGCGGCCCTCCTCCCGGTGAAGGAGGTGGCGGCTTCCGTCGTCCCCCTGTGGAAGGCGATGCCCCCAAGGCCCCTGAAGCTCCGGCTCCGGCCCCTGACAAGCCGAAGGAATAAGCGAAGACAGGCAGATTCACTTCAACCAATCACAGAGCGGGATGGCCGAGAGGCCATCCCGTTTTTGTGAGATCTACCCATGTATGCGTCGAAGTGTTGCGGCACCAAGGGATCGACAGGCTGGGGCTGCCAGAGTGCTTTTTAGAGTCCCATCACCTGCTTCAGGTATTGAATGCTCTGGCGGGCGATGGTTGGGGCATCGGGAGTGTAATCGAAGACTTCGACGGAGAGGTAGCCGTCGTAGTTGGTCTCGCGCAGGGCGGCGATGATGGGCTCGTATTTCACTTCGCCTTGACCAGGGCCGCGGAGGTTAGGATCGTTGGTGTGGAAGTGGACGGTCCACTCCTTGCTGTCGCGGATGATGTCCGGGATAGGCTTGGATTCATCGCTCATGGCCTTCACGTCGAGGTGGAGCTTGCAGGAGGGGTGGTCCACGAGTTTGCAGAGACGGATGGTCTCCTCGGCGGTGTTGAGGAAGTTGGTTTCCTTGCGGCCCAGAGGCTCCATGGCGATGACGACGCCGTATTTGCCGCACTCCTCGGCGACTTCACGCACGCAGTCGGCGGCGCGTTTGAAGGCGTCTTCATAGTTCCACTCCGGCAGCACGTTGCGCGCCTTGGGGCTGCCCCAGACCATGATGCGGCCGCCGGTAGCGCCGCAGAACTGGGCGAGGTGGCGGCCAAACTTGGCGGTTTCCTTGCGCTGGAGGGCGTCGGGCGTGGTGATGTGAAACCACGTCGGCTTGGTCAGCAGCCAGTGCAGGCCGAGGATTTCCAAGCCGAAAGACTTCGCTTTGGCGCAGAGGGTGAGGGCCTCCTCCACGGTCAGTTCGCGGGGATCTTCCTTCAGCGTGAAGGGGGCCAGCTCGATGGCGTGATAGCCGGCTGCTGCGGCATCTTCACACATTTTTTCAAAGGTCCAGTTCTGGTAGGTCTCGTTGCAAATCGCGAATCGCATAGGCGGGCAGGGTGCGCGGCTGCCCGGGCGCGTCAAGATGCCTTGCATTCGGGGGGGCGGGATGTGCTATATTTCCGCATGCCAGCCAGCCGCCTTACCTTTCTAGTGTTCGCGTTCGCCGCCTCGGTGCATGCGGAGCTCGCACTTGACGTGCCCGCCATTGAGTTGAAACCGAAGCCGGAGGATGAGGAGGTGGAGACCACCTTCAAGTTCCGCAACAAGGGCGACAAGACGGTCAAAATCCTCGGCCTTGAAAGCGCCTGCAGCTGTCTGAGCGCGGAACTCGACAAGGCTGAGTACAAGCCGGGCGAGGTGGGGACGGGTCACGCTTCGTTCAAGGTTTCCACGTTTGTCGGGCGGCATGAAAAATTCGTGACGGTCAATACCGACGATCCGCAGCAGCCTGACTGGCCAATCAACTTCATCCTCGATGTGCCAGCCGTTGTGGACATCAAGCCCAAGAATCTCCAGTGGTCGATCGGTGATGCGCCGGCGGCCAAGGTCTGCCAGGTCAAATTCGTGGGGGCTGAGCCGATGAAGATCCTCAAAATCACATCGACCCGTGAAAATGTCGAGTTCGACTGGAAGGAGATCAAGGAGGGGCGGGAGTATCTGATTACGGTGAAGCCCAAATCCACCGAGGAGGTTACGATGGGGGCGCTGAAGATCGAGACGAACAGCTCCATCGCCAAATACCGCTACCAGCTCGCCTTTTTCACGATCACCCGGAAACCGGAGGCGCCACCTGCCGCCGCGACGGCAGCGACCAAGCCCTGATCTGTTGCGGTATGTTTTCCATGCTTCGTCAGGCCACGTTTCTCATCCTGCTCGCCGCCACGGCGGCCTGGGCCACCCGTGAGTGGCATCCGCGTGCCCCGGCGCTGTATCTGGTGGAGGAACCGCTGAGAAATGACGAGGTCTCCATGCAGGTCATTCAAGAGCGCTGGCAGGGCAGGGTGCTGTGGATCGACGCCCGTATTCAAGAACAGTATGACGCCGGGCACATTCCAGGTGCGGTGCTGCTGAACGAGCAGCATTTCGAAGAGCAGCTCTTTGGTTTGCTGGACACGCTGCAGACCAACACGAAGCCCATCGTCGTGTATTGCAATGCGGCCAAGTGTGACGCCAGCCGCAAGATTCTCGAACGTCTCAAGCAGACGCTGCCCATTGAGAATGCCTTTGTGCTGAAAGGCGGGTGGAACGCCTGGCGCCAGGTTGCAAAGAAGGAGTAGGAATGGAATTGACGCTGCGGGGTGGGTCTCCGTATCATGGCGGCGTTATGTCTCGCGGCTGCTGTTTGGCAAAAAAGGCTGATGCAGAGATGGTTGCGATGCGGATGACACACTCGTAGTCTTGAGCATGCAAATTCTACGTCTTCTACTGCTGGCCAGTCTGACCGTGCTCTCTGCCACAGGATTCGCAGCCCCCCTGAGCGGTCAGATGGCGCGGGTGGGAATCACTGATTCGGACATTGAGGACATACGGCGCTGGCGCGAACTGCGGCAGTGGATGGATGAAGCCGTGAAACAGGGAGTGGACGGGGTGATCCTCGACATCAATGTGGCGCAGAGCAACGCGCAGGCTGCGCTGTCTCTGGCGGAAGAAGTTGCCCGCCTGAAAAGCAAAACGAAGGCCTATGTGAACACTTCGGCCATCGGTGGCGGGGCATTGCTGGCGCTGGCCTGTGATGAGATCTGGATGGCTCCGGGTTCGCGCATCGGTGCCGCTCCCCCGAAGGTGGTGGCGGATGAATCCCTCTCCCAGAAGGCGCAGGACACGCTGCTGGCGGAGTCGCTGGCCGTGCTGAAAGCCGGGGCACGCAGTCTGTGCAAGCTCAAGGGGCACCGTCCGGAGATCACCGATGCCTTTGTGGATCGTGAGAAGGGGTTGGTGCTCGGCACAAAGACACTGGCTGAAAAAGGGGAGCTGCTGCTGCTGGACGCGGACACCGCCGCTGAGCCCGTGGATGGCAAGCCGCTGCTGGCCCGTGGGATCATTTCAGACGTGGAAGCGCTGGCAAAAGCCGCCGAGCCCACAGGGAAGCTGGTGGTCCTGAACGGGGTCTGGTACGACCAAGCTTTGAAAAAGACAGTGGCAGCGAAGCCTGCCCCGACGGTGGAAGCCAAACCGGAGAAGCGAGAAGTCCCCGCCTTTTCCAACAGCCAGAGCTATGCGGGCAAGGTCGTCGTCATTCCCGTGGGGCAGGATGATTTGATCATCCCTGCGCGGTTCGAGTTCATGAAGCGCACGCTCACCCGCTGCAACAACGACGGTGCTGAGGCGGTGATCTTTGAGCTCGACACACCCGGGGGGCTTGCTTGGGACACGATCAGCCTGATGATGCAGGACCTGCAGAATCTCAAGGCGCGCAGCTTTGCCTTTGTAAACACCCGGGCCATCTCCGCCGGTGCCATGATCGCGATGGCGACGAACACCATTTACATGGCACCTGCGAGCGCCATCGGCGCCTCCACGCCGGTGTCAGGCGATGGCACGCCGCTGGCCCAGGCGGAGCGGGCGAAGAACAATTCGGCCTTCATGGGCATGGTGCGCACGGTGGTGCGCGAGAAAGGGCACGATGTACGCATCATTGAAGGCATGATCGACATGGATCGTGGACTGAGCATCAACGGGCAGGTGATCATTCCCAAGGGGGAGATCGTCACGCTGGACTCCGCGCAGGCGACGATGCTGATCGATGGCAAGCCGCTGCTGGCGAAGGGGATCGTCAAGTCGATCGAGGAGATCAAACAGCTCGAATCTTTGAAAGGCGAGGTGATCATCGCCGAGCCCACCGGCTTTGAAAAGATCGCCATCTGGGTCACGCGGTATGCGGCCATTTTGATCCTGATCGGCCTCGCGGGAGGGTATCTTGAAATGCAGACGCCGGGTTTTGGGCTGCCAGGTTTCGTCTCGGTGGCTGCGTTTGCGCTGTTTTTCTTTGGGCACTACGTGGCGGGGAGTCTGGCTGGGCAGGAGACGATGGTGGTCGCCGCGGTGTTTGTGGTCGGCATTGTTTTGATCGCCGTGGAACTGCTGGCGGCTCCGGGGACCATTGTTCCGGGCGTCGTGGGTTTCATTTGTGTGATGGTGGCCCTGGTCTATGCCATGTCCGGCTGGGAGGTGCTGCCACCGAGCGGCGCCACTGCGGGAAATTTTAATTTTGCCGCCTATGCCTCTGGTTTTCGGAATTTTGCGCTCGGGGTGACGGGGGCGGCGGTGCTCATTACACTGCTGTGCCTCTGGCTGCCTGATCTGCGGCCGTTTCGCTCGCTCATCCTGCAAACTTCGGCCGGCGGCACCCTGCAGGATGCTCCATCCATGCGGGATGCCATCCGCGCGCAGGTGGGGGACAGCGGCAGCGCCCGCAGCGCACTGCGCCCCTACGGCACCATCGACCTCGGCGGAAGGCTTATCGAGGCCATGGTCGAAGGGGGGTACGTGCAAAGCGGCACCCCGGTGCGGGTGAGGGAGATCCGGGGCGAAAAGATCATCGTGGAAGCGGTTTAATCTCAATTTTTGAGCATGCATTCGCAGGTTTTGATCGTTAATCTTCCCCCTACAACCGCATGTCCAAAAATCTCAGCGCTCTCTCTTTCCGCAAAGGTGTCGAAAAAAACGTCTTTGAACGCATGGTCGATGCCGCCGAGAAGGCGGGAACGGCGGAGAAGAATGACGTGGTGCACCAGATGGGGCAGGATCACCTGTTTGGAGATGCCATCACGCTCGGGGCGGTGTCGTTCTACGATTTCCTGAAAAAGGAGAACGAAGGGAAAAAGGTGTTTGTCTGCAACGGCAGCGCCTGCTTGTGCGCGGGAACGCAGGACAAGCTGCACCACAGCCTGGAGACGCACTTTAAACAAGAGGAGATCGGCCACATCTGCTGCCTGGGCCGCTGCCATGAGGGCGGTGCGTTTCAATATCAGGGGAAGAATTATTCCAACCAGCCCGATGCTGCTCTGGCCGATTTGGTGAAGACGGGGAAGGGGGATGCGGAAGACCGGTATGCCGTCGTCTCGCACCTGCAGCCGCCGCAGCTCACGGCTGAGTTTCCCGGGATCGACGCCTACTATGAGCCGTTTAAAAAGCTCATTGCGGGCGGTGATCGTGACGCGCTGGAGGTAGAACTGAAGGAAAGCGGGCTGCGTGGTCGTGGCGGTGCGGGTTTCCCATTGCATTTCAAGTGGTCGAGCTGCCGTGCGGCGTCAGGCGCGGTGAAGTACATCGTCTGCAACGCGGACGAGGGCGATCCGGGTGCCTACATTGATAAGTACCTGATGGAGAAACAACCGCACAGCGTGTTGCTGGGCATGATGGTGGCGGGTTGGTTTGCGGGGGCGGAGAACGGCATCCTCTACATTCGCGCTGAGTATCCGGATTCCGTCACGATCATCAATGAAGCCATCGAGGACCTGCGCGCCGCAGGTCTGCTGGGGCAGAACATTCTGGGCAGCGGCTTCAACTTCATGCTCAAGTCAATCAAAGGAGCTGGCGCCTACATCTGCGGTGAGGAGACCGCGCTGCTCGCGAGCCTCGAAGGCCAGCGCCCGGAAGTGCGGACACGTCCGCCGTTCCCCACCATCGAAGGCCTCTTCCGCAAGCCGACCATCGTCAACAATGTGGAGACCCTGGCAAACATTCGTGCGATCCTCACGCTAGGAGGCAAAGGCTACGCACAAATCGGGACCCCGAAGTCCACGGGGCCGAAACTGCTCTCGCTTGATTCCCATTTCGTGAAGCCTGGCATCTACGAGGTGGCCATGGGCACGCCGTTGCAGACGGTCATCGACCTCGCCGGCGGATTTAAAACAAAGGTCAAGGCTCTTCAAATCGGCGGGCCGCTCGGCGGCATCGTGCCGATCAGTCATGTCGGCAAACTCACGATCGATTTCGAGTCGTTCAAGTATGAAGGATTCATGAAGGGGCACGCCGGCGTGGTCAGCATCCCGGAGTCGATGCCGATGATCGAATACATCCAGCACCTCTTCCAATTCACCGCCGACGAAAGCTGCGGCAAATGCTTCCCCTGCCGCCTCGGCAGCACGCGTGGCAAGGAACTCATCGCGAAAGCACGCGGCGACAGCAGCTACAAGATTGACCGCGAACTCATCACTGATCTGCTCGATACGATGGAGCAGACCTCCTTATGCGCTCTCGGTGGCGGTGTGCCGCTGCCGATCAAGAATGCACTCGAGCATTTTGGTGAAGAACTTAGCCCCTATTTCAAAGCCTAGCCTCCATCCCAAACCACCCAAGTCATGGTCAAGGATCTCTCCACTCTCACTGCTTTCATTGATGGCGATGCACATCAGTTCAATGAAGGCGACACGCTGTTAAACTTCATCGATCGTCATCGCGGGCGCGGGCATGTGCCGACCCTGTGTGATGCGCCACAGCTTGAGCCGTATGGCGCGTGCCGTGTGTGTTCGGTCGAGGTGGCATTGCAGGCCGATGGGCCGCGCCGGGTGGTGGCCTCCTGCCACACGCCTTTGACGGCGGGCATGCACGTGTTCACGGAATCGCCGAAGGTGCGGAAGCTGCGGAAGAACATTGTCGAACTGGTGCTTACAGACCATCCTCTGGACTGCCTGACCTGTGAGGTGAGCGGCAACTGCGAACTGCAAACCGTGGCGGCGAAGGTGGGCATCCGAGGCGTGCGCTATCCGGCGGGGGCGAATCATCTGGACCGCAAGAAGGACCACTCGCACGCCTACATGACGTCCGAGCTTTCCAAGTGCATCAACTGCTCACGCTGCGTGCGTGCGTGCGATGAAATCCAGGGGCAGCATGTGCTCTCGATGCATGGCCGTGGCTTCAATGCGAAGATCATCAAGGGACTGGATGAATCGTTTGCGGATTCCGAGTGCGTCTCCTGCGGAGCCTGCTCCCAGGCCTGTCCGACTTCGGCCATCAGTGATGTGTTCTTCTCCAAGTCCATCGAGGCGACGAAGAAGACGCGCACGATCTGCACCTACTGCGGTGTTGGATGCAATCTCAATGTGGCCACAAAGGGTGATCAGGTGCTCAGCATTCAGGCTCCGGTGGATGCCGAGGTGAACCACGCGCACACCTGCCTGAAGGGCCGCTTTGCCTTCAAGTTTTACAATCACAAGGACCGCCTGCGCACGCCGCTGATCAAGCAGCCGGATGGTCAGTTCAAGGAATCGACTTGGGAGGAGGCGTATGATCATATCTTCGCCAATCTGACCCGCATCAAAAGCGAGCACGGCGGCCAGGCTGTGGCGGGGATTTCCTCGGCACGCTGCACCAATGAGGAGAACTATCTGATGCAGAAGTTCATCCGTGGCGTGATGGGCACGAACAACATTGACTGCTGCGCCCGCGTCTGCCACTCACCCACGGCGTGGGGCATGCAGAAGAGCTTTGGCACTGGGGCGGCGACGAACTCGTATGAGGACATCGAGCACACGCGCTGCGTGATGGTCATCGGTGCGAACCCGACGGAAGGCCACCCGGTCACCGGTGCGCGTCTGAAGCAGCACATCATGAAAGGCACGCCGCTGATCGTGATCGACCCGCGCAAGATCGAGCTGGTGCCATATGCGAAGCACCATCTGCAATTGCGCCCTGGTACAAACGTGGCGCTTCTGAACATGTTTGCCCGCTGCATTCTCGACGCCGGTCTGGTGAAGACGGAGTTCGTGAAGAAGCGCTGCGAGAACTGGGAGGAGTTTGAGGCCGGTCTGCGTGCGCTTGATCTGCCGGCGCTTGAGAAAATCACCGGTGTCAGCCTTGATCTCGTGCGTGCCGCCGCCATCGAATACGCCTCGGCTGAAGCGGCGATGAGCTTCCATGGACTCGGTGTCACCGAACACGAGCAGGGCGCGAAGACGGTGATGCTGATCTCGAATCTTGCGATGATGACCGGCAACATCGGTCGTCCGGGCGTGGGGGTGAATCCGCTGCGCGGCCAGAACAATGTGCAGGGTGCGGCCGACATGGGCTGCCAGCCGCATCAGGGTGCCGGCTACTATGAGATGGACGACGTGGAAGTGCAGAAGCGTTATGCAGATTTCTATGGTGTGCCAACGCCGACCGAACCCGGCTGGAAGATTCCGCAGATGTTTGACGCTGCCGTCGAAGGCAAGCTGAAGGCCCTGTGGCTGATGGGCGAGGATGTGGTGCAGACCGATCCTGATGCGCACCATGTCCGCCATGCGATGGAAAGCCTCGAATTCCTCGTGGTGCAGGAGATCTTCATGACGGAAACGGCGAAGTATGCCGATGTGATCCTGCCTGCTTCGTCCTTCCTGGAAAAGAGCGGCACCTTTACCAATGCCGAGCGTCGAATGCAGCGCGTGAACGCCGCGGTGAAGCCGCTCGCAGGCACGAAGCCGGATGGCCAGATCATGTGCGAAATTTTGCAGCGCTTCGGCTTCCCGCAGGCGGACTACACGCCGGATGGTGTGCTGGCGGAGATCGCGCAGATCGTGCCTTTCTTTAAAGGCGCCACCTGGGAAAACCTGGGCATCAACGGCAAGCAGTGGCCGGTGAAAGAAGGCGGTGTGGACACGCAGATCATGCACCAGGAGCAGTTCGCGCGTGGCAAGGGTCACTTCCATTTCTTCCCCTGGGTGGAGTCCAATGAACTGAAGACGAACGGGCAGGAGTTTCCCTTCATTCTCACGACGGGGCGCATCTTGGAGCACTACAACTGCGGCACCATGACGCGGCGCACGGGTAACAGTGAGATCGTGACGCAGGACCTGCTTTCGATCAATCCTGAGGACGCTAGGCGCAAAGGCATCCGCGATGGCGACATCACGCGGCTTTCCAGTGCGCGTGGTGAGGTGGAACTGGAGGCCCGGGTCACTGATGAGGTGAAGCCCGGCGTTCTCTACACCACTTTCCACTTCCCCGAAGCCATGGTGAACAACGTCACCGGCCAGGGGTGTGACGGGGACACCCTGTGCCCCGAATACAAAGTCGTGGCGGCGGATGTCGAACTTGTCCGCATGGGCAAGCTGAAGAAGAAGCAGAAGGATGGTTTTGCGCCTGCGATGGTGTGAACAATCCCTCCACGGTTTTCAAAAGCATGAGGCATGTCATCACAGCGCTGCTTGTCTGTGTTTTTGGCAGCGCAGTGCTGCATGCCGACATCTTGACCATCCCCGTGCCGGGCGAGGGCTGGCAGATCAAGTTTGAAGGCCCGGTGCTTGCCGTGGAAAGCCAGCAGGTCAGTGCCGATGGTCTGACCTACCGGGGCAATGCGGGACTGTTCAATGTATCCGCTTTTGTGGGAGCACCGGCAGGAAGCGGTGGAGACAGCAAAGCCTGCCGCGATCACTTCTGGCTGAAGGCCAGCCAGAACCCCTTGATTCAGAAGGACAGCGTCAAGCAATGGAGCACGCCCATGTGTGAATGCGTGGAGTATGTGAGCACGGATGAAAGCCAGGGCGAGAAACTGACCCTGGCGAACATCCACTGCTGTTTCGAACTGCTGGGCAAATGGGTCGATGTGCACGCTTCAGTGATTTCACCAACTGAGGATGACACGCGGATGCTGAAGAAACTTGGGGAGTCTCTCTTCTACTGCACCTTTTCCAGGCCTAAAGGTCCAGGGCAGCGGTTTTTGATGGGGAGCATGGGCCGGTTGCAGATGGAGTTGCCTTCGGCTTGGAGGGCTGGGAACCACTGTGTGACTCAAGGCATCGGAACCGGAGAGCAGCATACGCTGTCTCTTTTTTCCATCACTGACCCCAATAAAAGCTGGAAGATGACCTTTTTTAACAGCGAGGTGCGCTACAATACTCTGCAGGACATCCAGCTAACGGCCCAGCGATTCGCCGCCGCCAGTTCAGTGGAAGGGGAGGGGCAGATGCAGGAAATCAAGCTCAAGCAGGGCGTTGGATGTCACGCTGAAAACAACGACGAATCACCCGCCGACGGGCTGGCTGAAGCGGGTAAAGCCAAAGTCATCTCAACGGCCTTCGTGGCTCCCGTTCCGAATGTTCTCAGCACCATCAGCATCATCGCCAAAGATGCGAAAGACCCTGAATTCCTTGCGGCGATCCAGGCGCTGGGAACGATTGAGTGGGTGGCAGGAAAGACGGAGTGAGGGGGCTTGAACTATTCCCTGCTGGTAGAATCGAACGGACTGGACAGTATCATCGCGATGCCCACACGAATTCTCATTGTCACCGACCTGCATCAGCGTGCAGTGCTCTATGAGGCGCTGATCAGGCTGGCGGGAGGGATCAAACCTGACGCGATCATTCTCGGTGGGGATTTTCTGCATCATTTAGGTCTGCAGCAATATGGAAAAACCAGGCAGCTTACACCGGGGCAATGCGCTGAGGAACTCCAAGCGATTGGAGCGCCGATGTTTTTTGTGCGCGGAAATCATGAAGACGAGAACTGGTTCGAGTTTCGGGATGCGTGGAATTCGCTGAAAGCTGCCGCGCCTGTGCGGCTGAATGGTGGCATTGCCAAGATTGGTGAGATCGGTGTGGTGGGATTTCCATGTCTCATGGGGCATGAGCAGCCGTTCAGCGAAGGTGAACGGTTTGGCGGTAAGCACTATCAGTACTGGTTCAGGCATCTGTTAGCTGCTCATGGTGATGATGCGATGCGGCTTTGGATCATGCACGAGCCGCCGACTGGTTCGCAAATTTCCGAAGCAGGCTCTGCGGTTGAAGGCAATGCTTGGTGGCGGGATGCCATCGAGGAGCAGCAGCCTGACCTTGTGGTTTGTGGTCATGATCACACGACGCCGTTGGAGCGTGGCGTGTGGCAAGACAAGATCGGAAAGACGAACGTCATCAATGTCGGTCAGAACATGGACGGGCCGCTGCATGCCACTCTGGTCGAGAGCTCGGGTGCCGCGCGGCTGAAGTTCGAGAGACTCGTGATGGCTTGAAGCCGCATCACCCAAACCGTACGCAATAAATGGGTGGCAGATCCGCACTTAGGCGTTCCCATGAATCGCCACCGTTTTCACTGATCCACACGGAGCCGGTGGTGCTGCCGAAGGCGAGGGTGCGGCCGTCGCCAGTGACATCGAGGCAATGGCGATAGACGAGATGGTACGCATGCTCCTGCGGCAAACCTTGGCGCAGAGCTTCAAAGGTCTGGCCGCCGTCGCGGGTGCGCATCACGCACAGGGCGCCGTCGCAGGCCACGCGGAATTCGTCTTTGATGCCGGGTACAAACCATGCGGTCTGTGGGTCCTTTGGATGCATGGCCACAGCGAAGCCGAAATTGGAGGGATTGGCATTCAAGGTCTCGCGCCAGTTTCTACCGCCATCCGTGGAGTGGAAGATGCCGTTGTGGTGCTGCATCCAAATCGTGTCGGGATCGGCGATGCTCCACGCAATGCGGTGTGGATCCTGAATGCCGGGATCATAGACTTGATCTGGAGGAACGTACTCCGCACGAATGCCCGAGCCGATGTTGGTCCAGCTTGCGCCGTTGTCGGTGGACTCCCAGACGCCACCGCAGGAGACGGCGATGAGAAGGCGGTGAGGATTGCGTGGATCAACAAGGATGGTGTGAATGCCCGGCCACTCCGCGCCGCCGCCCATCCATTTGGCACGTCCGGGATCATTCCACAGGCTTTCGACGAGCTGCCATGAGGCACCGCCATCGAGCGAGTGGAACAAGCCGCCGGGCAGCGTGCCGCACCACAGTTCACGTGGGGCCGCTCCGGCCTCCAATGCCCAGACTTTTTTCAGATCCCACGGGATGGGCTGTTGGCTCACGAAATTGATGATCTCTGGCGCGTTGTCCGGTTTGGGTGGGAAGGCCGGGCAGGCGCGCTCCTCCCAGCTCGCACCCGCATCGTGAGAGGCATGAAACTTGGTGCCAAAATGCCCGTGCTCCACGGCGGCATACAGCATGCCATCGCGTGCATCCGGCAGCAGCATGGGCACCTGCACGCCGAGAAAGGAATTGCGGGTGACGCGCCATCCCGCAGTGCTGCGCTCTGCCTCAATGAGACCTTTGCGGGTGCCGAGATAGAGTTTCGTGCTCATGATTTCATCCTCCAGAGAGCGCCTGCATGACGAAGATTTCGGAGTCTGGCTTCACCCCATCATTCTGCTTCTGCCGGTCGGTGATTGCGGTGCCATCGACAAACACAACGACATGCTGCCGCACCGCTCCCTGATCATCCAGCACATAACTCCTCAAGGTGGGATGCCGGGTGAAGACGGCGTTTAATGCTTCGCGCACGGTGCCTCCATCCACCTGACTGACGGGTGCTGCGGTCTGACTCGCGAGATTGGCGGTAAAGTGAACCGTGGGCATGGGCGCTTTGTCTTCGGCGGTGTGAAATCGTGCCGCAGGATTTCGTTTCGGCAAGCAGACTTCAGCATCCCCAAGACTACTTGCGGAAAAACTCGGAGATGCTGCCAAGACGCAGGCCAAACTTGCGATACTGAACGCGATTGAGCAGGATGCCGTCGGGCTGCAGAAGCATGATCTGGCGGAGGTTCACATTCACGGTGTGCCCCTTGGCTTTCACGGCGAGCGTGTAATTCCACTCAAAGGCATTGCCCCAGGCCTCGCCATGCGCGAGACCGACGCTGTCATTGGCATGGCCTTCGAAGTGATGGGCATCGACGACGCGGATGTCCCAGACGCGGTGCTCATGCCGACCGCTGGCAAAGTGGAAGTCCTGGCTGAGTCGCAGCCCATCCTTGCGGGGCACGCCGTGCATGTGGGTGGAGAACTGATCTGTCACCTTGCCGCTGCGGCTTTCCACCATGCCCCATGACCGGATGTTTCCTGAGAAGTAGGCTTTGGGATCAAGCTGCGGGCCTTTGCCTGCGAAGTCGCGTGCACGAGGCGCGGAGCAGGAGGCCAGGCTGCCGCACAGGCAGAGAGCGAATGCCAGAAGGACCGAATGTCTGAGGGCGGAGGTCATGGACGGAGATGGTGTTGCAGAAAGGCCAGCGCGCGACCTGCCGCATCTGCGGCTGCGGGTGCCGTGAGCGCGTGCCCTTCGTCGGGGTAGAGATGCACTTCTGGATGTGCCTGCAGGCGCCGGGCTTCGGCCTGCAGTTCCTCCGCGTATTTGAGGGGCACGCGTGTGTCATTGCGGCCGTGCAAGATCAGCATGGGAGGGAAACGCTGCGTGTGTCCTTTCAAACGATCAAACAACCCGCCCGACAATTCCGCCGCAGCTTCGACGCGCGAATCCGTGGTGGCAGCGCCGACAGTGAGAAAGGCGCCCAAGGAGTAGCCAAACATGCCGATCTTTCCGGGGCGCACCTGTGGCTGTTGGGTGATGAAGTCGATGCCATCTTTCACAGTGTCCTGCCATGCCTTGGAGTTTGCCGCGATGGATTTGTCTCCTGCAAGGAGGGTGCCGGTGCGGTCAAAATAATGGATCATGTAGGCACCCATGCCGCGCTGGGCGAGCTGGCGTGCGAAGGCATCCATTTCTCCTTTGCCGTGAAGTGAACCACCGGAACCGTAAAGCACCACCACGGCGGGATGCTGCTTGGCATTCACTGGTAAAAACTTCTCCACCAGGATCCTTTTTCCGCCGCTGATGTAGGACGTCTTGGATTCATGAATTCCGGCAACTCTCGCGGAGTGGGAACAGGAGGAGACCAACAGCAGTGCAGAGAGAAGAAATGGAGGCCTCAAGTGATGCATCATGCCAAGCATACGGCCACGGCAGCCTGAGCGGCCGTAGCCTTCCATGGTGACGATGCGACGAATCTCTACTCCGGCAGATCTTCTCCCTGCGTCTCCGGCAGGCAGGAAAGGAAGATAAGTCCGAGGAGGAAAAACCCGCCGAGGCAGGTGATCGCGGTGCGCAGATCCAAAGTGGATTTCATCCAGGCGCTCAGCCAGATGAGCACAGGTGCGGCAAGCAGGCGGCCTGTGTTGAAGCAAAAGCCGGAACCGGTGGCGCGCAGGTGGGTGGGAAAAAGCGCGGGGAAAAAGGCTGCATAGCCTGCATGAATGCCCTGGGCAAAAAAGCCAAACACCGGCAGCAGGACAAGCAGCAGTGCGTAACTCCCGACATAAGAAGGAAGCCAGCAGATGATGGGCGTCATGGCCAGTGCGGCGAGGTGCATGATGACAAAGGTTTTCTTGCAGCCCCAGCGGGCGCTCAGCGGGCCAAAAGCCAGCATGCCTGCGCCCGCGCCTGCTGTTTGAATGAAACCAAAGGCGATCTTCGATTTGCTGGACCAGTCTGGATCTCCCGCGCGTTTCAAGAAATCCGCCGCGATGTCCTGACCTGCGACAACGACGCCCCAGAATGTGGCGAGTCCCACCATGGCGAGCAGGGCGCCGAAGATCGCCCGCGAACGCCAGCGCGGCGTGCCGAGAAGTTCGCTGAAACTGCCCATGCGTTTGGGTTTGGACTGCCGCGCTTCTTTCCATGCCTCGGGCTCCTTGATGCTCATCCGCACCCAAAGAACCAGCAGCGCGGGGACGACGCCAAGCATGTAGGCGGTGCGCCATTGGCTGCCGACCCAGAGGCCGGATGCGGCTGCGAGCCACAGGCCTGCCACAGACGTGGCGTGGAAGATGCCGCCGGCGCGTTCGCGGGCTTCCTTGGGGAACACCTCGGCCACCAGGGCGGCGCCCACGGCCCACTCGCCGCCAACGCCCATCGCCACAAGGAAACGCAGGACGCCAACCTCCCAGATCTCGCCGGCAAAAGCGGTGATGCCGGAGAAAATGGAGTAGAACAAGATCGTCAGAGCCATCACCGGATTGCGTCCCCACTTGTCTGCCAGAGAGCTGAAGAGCAGGCCGCCGAAGGTGCCGCCAAGCAGGAAGATGCCGAGAAAACGTTCTCCCCATATTTTGACCAGGGGATCATCAGCCTTCACGTGCAGCAGGTCCGGAAGCATGTCCGCCCGGGTCAGATTGTAGATCTGGCCTTCGAATGCATCGAAGACCCAGCCCATTGATGCGACGAGAAGGACCAGCCACTGGTAGCGGGTGACGGTGGAGTACCATTTGGGTGGGGTTGATGGCATGGGGGGAAGAATGACGAATGACGAATGACGAATGCAGAGCCGAGCGAGGCGAATGAATGACGAATGGGTTACTTCGCGGAGGCTTTGAGGTTTTCCTGGGCGGTGCGGCGGATGCGGGAGAAAATGAGGTGGAGTTCGTTGGCTTCGTGCCAGAGGGGGATTTCTGGGGTGCGCATTTCAGGACATGCTTTGACGAGCATGCGGATGAAGAACTTGCATTCGCGGGCTTCTTTGCGGCAGGTGCCGATGATCTTGATGAACTCCTTCTTTGAGACCGCGTCGTCGGCTTCGACGTAGTTGGCTCCAATGCTCGTGCCACATCCGGTGAGTTGATCCACCAGCCGGTTTGTGCGTGGCCCCAGCGGGACCTGCTTCGACAATTCGATCACATCCTCGCCAAACTTCGCCGTACGTTCTTCCAAGTCATAAATGCCAGCAGACGCGCCAACACCTTCGCGCACGACCATGGATTCCTCTTCTTCCCACGGCAGCCCTGTCAGTTCATTCGTCATTCGACATTCTGCACTCGTCATTACTAAACGGGCTGAGTCGTTCCAGGAATAGCCACAGGATACCAGCCATCAGCATCAGGCTTCACCGGAGGCTCGGTGGCCCAGGTGATGTTGTCGGGGACGAGAGCGTCTTGCGAATTCATCGCCTGCTCCCAGGTGATGACCTGGCCGGTGTAGGTGGCCATGCGGCCCATGACGCCCATCATGGTGCTGTGGGCCGCATAGTCGGCATCGTTGCGGACTTTGCCGGTGCGGATGTTTTCAAAGAGGGCGTCGTGTTCGAGCTGATAGGGGTCCTCCTTGTTGCGGGTGCGCTTGCCGCCGGGAGGCTGACCGTTGATGAGGAACTTGCCGCCGTTCGCCAGATCCGCACCGCCCTTGGTGCCGTGGAAGTGCTCGCTGACATCTCGTGCGCACTTGCCGCCGATCTGGCAGCATTGGCTGAGGATGCGCATGCCGCTCGCGTATTCAAACTCGACGGTGTGGTGGTCGAAGATGGTGCCGTTTTCACGTGCGCGGCGCACCTGCCTTCCGCCCTGGCCCACGGCTTTGACCGGCATTTCGCCTTTCATCACCCAGTTGGCCACGTCCAGGTTGTGGCAGTGCTGTTCCAGGATGTGATCTCCGCTCATCCAGGTGAAGAAGTACCAGTTGCGAATTTGGTAGTGCAGCTCGGATTCCTTCGGCTCGCGCACGAATCCCGGGCGCGAGGTGCCGTTCCAATACACACGACCGAAGACGAGATCGCCGATTTCACCGGCATGGATGCGGTCGATCATGTCGATGTAGCCGGGCTGATAGCGCCGCTGAAAGCCCACGCAAACATTGAGCTTTTTCTTCTTCGCCTCCTCAGAGGCGGCCAGCACACGGCGCACACCTGCGGCATCCACCGCGACCGGCTTCTCCATGAAGACATGCTTTCCGGCTTTGATCGCCTGTTCAAAGAGAAAGGGGCGCGGGCCGGGTGGGGTGGTGATGAGCACCACGTCTGCGAGTGCAAAGGCCTTCGTGTAATCCTCGAAGTTCGTGAACACCTGATCTGGTGGCACGTCCACCTGTCCTTCGTGCTTGGCCTTGAGAATATCCAGCGCAGCCTGCGCCTTGCCTTCCAGGGGATCGACCACGGCAACGAGCTTGATGGTGGAGCCTGCGCTAAGCGCCTGATTGCAGGCGCCGGTGCCACGCCCGCCGCAGCCGATGAGGGCGATCTTGATGTCGTTGTCTTTCGGTGCCGCAAACGCATGCGTGGCGGCGGTCAGGGCGGTGGTGGCAAGAAAGGTGCGGCGGGTGGTCATGCGGGTTGGTGGGACGTCTCTGTGAACCGTCCTCAACACCCCAACCTTTCATCTCTCCGCAACTCAGCGCAGCAGACCCGCCCAGGCTCTGCGCTCGGACCAAAGGAGAAAAAGAGCGAGGAGCGAGATGCCGATGAGCATGGGCTGAAAGATGCCATCTCCTGCGACGAAGTGATGAAAGGCGAGGATGTTGAGAATGATGGGGCCAAGGCACAGAAGGCCGAGGTTCCTTGTCTTTGGGACGAGGAGAAGAATGCCACCCAGCAGCTCAAACACTTTCACAAACTTCATGTAACCCGTGGGACCGAAGGCGGCCATGAAGTGATAGATGGGCGTGTCCTTTGGCAGCTCCGGCATGGGAGCGAGATTCAACAGGACCATGCAGGCCGTCATGATGAACAGAAGGCCAAGTACAATGGAGGCGGCGAGAGGGGCGTATTTCATAAGTGGAGGAGAGATGGCGAACGGTACGAACTGGGAATGCCTGAGGCTGTGTTTAATGTCCTGAGGCCATGCATCAAAGGAGCATTTTTCTATCCGAGATGGGCGGCGAGGCGATCAAAATTTTCTTCGTTGGAAGGCACACAGATGGGTTTGAAGCGCTCGCAGATTTCGGGGCTCTCGAATCCCATGCACCAGATCATGTGGGTGCCGGCTCCCGCATCGGCGAGGGTGATGGTCATGCGGAAGTGAGGGGCGACATGTTCATAGACGATGCGCTCGGCAGGCACGATTTCGATGAAGCGGGCATGATTGGCGTAGTCCTTGCCATCGGGCCCATGCATGGTGAATTTCCATTCGCCGCCGGGGCGGAAGTCAAATTCATCGAAGGTGTTGGTGAAGCCCTTGGGCCCCCACCATTGAGCGAGCTGCTGGGGATCGCTGAAGGCCGCGAAGACACGGTCACGGCTCACCTCGAAAACCCGCGTACTGATGATCTCGGACGCTGGATCTTGAGAATGGATGGTGGAGTGGGGGGCAGTTTGCGCGGACCGAGCCGCCTGCTGGAGGGTGGCGATGTCCAGCTTGACCATTTTGAGCATGGCCTGGGTGACACGAGAGCAGACGGCGGGATCGGGCGAGGAGGTGAGATCCGTCAGCACCGTGGGAATGATCTGCCAGGTGACGCCGAACCTGTCCTTCAGCCAGCCGCATTGCACGGGCGTGCCGCCATCGGCGAGAAGCGCATCCCAGTAATGGTCCAGCTCTTCCTGGGTCTCGCAGGATACCATGAAGGAGATGGCTTCATTGAAGGTGAAAATGGGGCCGCCATTCAGCGCGGTGTATTTCTGGCCGAAGAGTTCAAACTCCACCGTCATCACCGTGCCTGCAGGTGGGCACGGCGGTCTGTCTTCCGCCGGCACCTCAGCGTAGCGGGTTTTGCGCAAGATATTACTGTCCTTGAAGACGGAGAGGTAAAAGTCCACGGCCTCTTCGGCATTGTCATTGAACCACAGGAACGGACTGATTTTTTGCATGGCGGTGAAATGCTGAAATTATGCCGGCCTGGCCTCCGCGCCGGGAGCCACGGTGACCATCCAGCCCATGCCAAATTTGTCCTGCAGCATGCCAAAGCGTGACGACCAGAAGGTCTTGCCCAAAGGCATGTTTACGGCTCCGCCTTCGGCCAGGGCATTGAAGGCGCGCTCCGTCTCGGCTTCTGTTGGCAGAGCGAGTGACAAAGAGAAGGCACGAAAGCCTTTGCTCTCCTCACCGCCGCAGCCGTCAGAGGCCAGGATGACGCTGCCGCCTACTTTGAAGCTGGCATGCATGACTTTGCTCTCATAACCGGCGGGCAGCGTGTCCGGAGGCATGGGGTCCGGACTGTCGCTGTAGCGCATGAACATCTGCACTTCCGCACCGATGGCGGATTTGTAAAACTCGAGGGCTTCTTCACAGCGGCCGCCGAAGAAGAGGTAGGGTTGGATGTAGGAGTGAGACATAAGGTGCGGGGGATGGTGGTTATTGCCGGGCTTGCATGCAGTTGATCATCCAATGGATGCCGAACTTGTCAGAGAATGAGCCGAAGTAAGCGCCCCAGAACATGTCCTGGATGGGCATTTCGACTTTGCCACCTGCGGACAGTGCGGTGAAAAGCCGGTCTGCCTCTTCGCGGGTGTCGGGTTCGAGATTGATGTGCATGTTATTGCCCGGCTTGCATTTGAAGCCCATCGACTCGGGCGCATCGGTTCCCATGAGGACGTGGTCGCCGAGAGTTGGCAGAGCGATGTGCATGACGAGGTTCTTGTCAGCCTCGGCAGGAGGCGGGCAGTCCGGGCTGGCGGGGATGTCGCCAAAGCGGGCGATGTGTCCCACATAGTCCGTTTTGAAAACTGACTTGTAGAAGGCGAAGGCTTCTTCAGTGTTGCGCGGGAAATTGAGATAGGTGCTGACGCGGGCCATGGTGGTGTGTCGGGTTGAAGTTACTTGCTCATGAGTTCGACGAGCTGATCGAAAGCTTTTCCCCAGCCATCCAGGAAGCCCATGGAGGCGTGTTTTTCGCAGGACTCCTTGGTCCAGTGGCGGGCGCGGGCGGTGTAGCGGGTTTTGCCGTTTGGCAGAGTTTCCCAGGTAAGGACGGCGGTGAAAAAGTGATTGGGATTGGGCTCCCAGCCGGGCAGGTAGGCATCGGTGAAAACGAGCTTTTCGTTCGGCACGATTTCGAGATAGACGCCCACATTGGGAAACTCCTGACCTTCGGGGCTGCGCATGGTGGTCTTGCAGGCTCCGCCGGGGCGGAGATCGATCTCACAAGCCGTGGTGGTCCAGGGCTTGGGGGTGAACCATTGCACAAGGAGTTCCGGCTGCGTCCAGCCAGCGTAGAGTTTAGCTGCGGGGACGTCGGTTTCACGCACGAGAACGAGTTCGCGCTCGGAGAGCGGAGAGTCGATGGGGGCGGGGAGGGGCATGAAGAGAGTGTATTAATGGATTCGTGAATGGCGGAGCAGTCTGATGTGCTGGATGAGGCAAATGCCGCAGAAAAGCAGGCAGAGGGTGATGAGAGAGGAGTGCAAAAATCCGGCCATGTAAGCGGAGATGCCAATGCCAGGCACAAGGCTCAACCATGCGGCGAGGCACAGAGGACACTTCGGAAGGATGGCCAGCAGGATGCCGGGGATGATCCAGCCGGCACTGTGTTTCACAGTGCACAGCTTTTTCCCGGGGGAGCAGGGGCAGGCGGCGGTGATCATGTGGCTTTGGCGTTGGAATGGCAGCCGCAGCATGCTTTGGCGGTGGTGCGGCCATCGTCGTCGTAACGGTCGTGGCGCTTCACCCAGTCCATCAGGTTGCCATTGATGTTCTCCATTCTGCCTTTGGGAGTTTGATCAATGAACTGATAGGCGCCCAGCAGGGTCTCGCCGCCACGGCTGAAGGAGGAGTAGGTGTGGAAGATCTTCCCTTCAGCGTCCTTGCAGAAGACGCTGAAGCCGGGCAGTTCTTCGGAATCAGGGCTGTAGTCCTGCGGGGTGAAATTGTAGATGATTTTTCCGTCTTTCACCCGGTCCGGAGGAAAGGAGACCTGGAAGTCATAGTTGAAGTCCGTGTGCGCGGCGGAGACCCAGCGGAATTTCCAGCCCATGCGTTTGCGGTAATCTTCCAGTTTGTCGATGGGGCCGCGTGACACGGCGACGAAGGAAAGATCGTGATGTTCAAAGTGCTGGCGTGCGCCGTCCACGTGATCGCACAGGAATGAGCAGCCGGTGCAGCCCTCCTCCCAATCCGGGCCAAACATGAAGTGATAGACAAACAACTGGCTGCGACCGTCGAAGAGATCTGCCAACGAGACCGTGCCAGTGGGGGTGTCAAAGACATAAGGCTTGGTGATTTCCACCCATGGCAAAGCACGGCGCTGGCGAGCCAGTTCGTCATTGGCTTCCATGTGGGCTTTTTCTGTGACCAGCAGCGCACGGCGCGCCTCCAGCCATTCTTCCCGTGAGACGATGGGATTGGCAGTCATGATGCGAGGATGGTTTGATTCAATTCGGTGCGGAATTTGGAGGAGTCGTCACTGGACTCCGGGCCGGAGAGGTAGCGCTCCCAAAGATTGGGCCCCAGCGTGTGCCCCTGAGCTTCGATGAGGTCCTGAAAATCCCCCCAGGCAGCACCCAGACCCTCATACGGGCCGGTGTAAACGGTGCGGACGATGGTGGTGCCGGGGATTTCCCCGGCCTTCACGCGGCCGATCGGCTGCACGGCACCTGATACAGGCACGCCGACTTCGAAATTGAAGATGCCGGGAGTCATGCCAAAGTGATGCGCGAATACTGGACCGATTGGGCCGATGCCTTGAGAGGTGACGGCGGCGATGACTTCATGGATGGCCGGCCCCATCACCTCCTGAATTTGATCACGCGGAACGGTGATGTGGATCACGGCGGCGGGCTGGGCCCCGGTGGTCATGGGTGCTGAGGGCGTGTCGAGCATGGCGGGTGAGATTTAAAATGACTGAGCTTGTTCAGGCCTTCGGAGCGGCCTCAGCGACTTTCTTCAAATTGGCCAGGCCTTCGAGAAACTGGTCTCCGCACATCTTCTCGCAGTCCATGAACATGCCCATGATTTTGCCGATGAAGGGCTTCTTGCTCTGCATGGCCCAGGTGATCTTGGTGCCTGCACCTTCAGGGGTGAAGGTGAACTGCACATCGCTGGTGCCGGCAAAGGGACGGACGAATTCCAGCTTCATGCCGACTTTCTCGTTGGGCTTGCTCTCGACGAGTGTGGTGCTGCCTTCACCGACCTGGTTGTTGCCGCTCCAGCGATACACGGCGCCGACGCCTTCGGGCGGACCTTCGAGGGATTTTTTCATGTTGGGGTCCAGCTTTGACCAGGGGGACCATGCGTCCCATTGACGGAAGTCGTTCACGATTTTGAAGACAGCCTCAGGACTCGCCGTGGTGGTGGCGGAACGTGTGACGTTCATGTCATCGGACTGAAAGGAGGCGATGACGCAGATGATGGCGATGATGAGTACAAGGCCGAGGAGGATTTTTTTGATCATGGTGGAAGCGGTGAGTTTTGAATTGAAGAGCTGATTATTTGGTTTCTTCCTTGGATGACGGGCATTTGCCCAGCATGGCATCCCAGCGCTTCTGCATTTCTTCGGGAGAGACTTTTTCAATCTCGTGCTGGAGCATCCATTCATGGCCAAAAGGATCGCGCACGGAGCCGCTGCGGAAGCCGTAGAATTGATCGCCTGCCGGCATGAGAGGCGTGGCTCCGGCGGCGACTGCTTTTTCAATGGCGGCATCCGCATTTTCGACCATGAGGCAGAATTTCACGGGCGTGCCGCCGAGTGTTTGAGGGGACTTGTTCCAGGCGGGATTTTCATCCGAGAGCATGAGCAGGCTGCCATTGAGATCGAGCTCTGCATGGCCGATCTTGCCGGACGAGGCATCGGCTAGACGGAATCGCTCGGTGGCACCAAAGGCCGCGTGATAAAAGGCGATTGCCTTGGCGGCATCATGGACGGTGATGTAAGGACTGAACGAGGGGTAGGCGAGTGTACTCATGGTGGGTGAATGAATGGAGAATGGGGTTCAATGCTGGGTGGCTGATTTGACTTCAGCCATGGGGCGGCAGAGATCGGCGATGGGGCGTACTTCGATACTGGCGCCGTATTGGAGGATGGGGCATTCCTGGGCGATGCGTACCGCCTCGTCCATGCTGCCCACGGCAATGCGGAAATAGCCGGCGATGGCTTCCTTGGATTCGGCAAAAACGCCGTCGGTCACGGTGGCACCCTTGGGGCCGGAGACCAGCCTGCCCTCTTCCATCAGAGGTTGTGCGCCGCGATGGATGCCCGCTTTGCTGAGGCCATCGACCCAGGCGTAAAAGTCAGTCATGACATGCTGGAGTTCGGAGGGGGACATGCCGTGGTTCCAGTGGGTGCCTCGAATAAGCAGCAGGTATTCATCAGTGGGATTTTGCGGATTCATGCAGGCGGGGTTTCGTTGGTGATGTCTGAGGCGGTGCAAAGTTCCGGATCAAGCGGCCGGACCTCATAGTGCAGGCCGCAGGGCAGGGTAGGGCTGTGGGAGAGGAGGTCAGCGGCTTCTCTGAGGCTGGCAGCGGTGACAAACCAGTAGCCGCCCACGACTTCCTTTGCCTCGCCGAAGGGGCCATCCGTGATGACGCCTGCCTTGGAGACGGTGGCGCGATCCGTGCTGAGGCGGCTGCCCGGGCGCATGCTGCCTGCTTCGATGTGGCGGTTCAGCCAGGCGTAAAAGTCTGTGATGGCGGTGTCGATCTGCTCCTTGGGCTTGTCCTTTTCCCAGTGACCGCGCGAAAGGACGAGGTAGTCGTGGAGAGGGGGGGCGGTGTTCATGGCGAAGGCTTGGCTTGGGTCGTTGAGCGTGTTAGAATCTTGGTTTCAAAGGGACGACGAACGAGCCGGACGGAAAAGGACATCGAAACAAAGAATTTTTTGAGCGGGTGCTATTTTGTTGGCCGGGTGGTTTCACATTCAGCAAGCAAACGCTCAAAAAAGCTGCGTTCCGAAGGCAGTGCCGCGAGGGCCAGCGCGCTGCGGTAATGGGTGGCGGCGGCCTGCATCTGGCCGAGTTCGGCGGCGAAGGCACCCCGTGCGGCGTGAAGGGAGAGGTATCCATCCAGGCCGTGAACGGCTGCGAGCGCGTCCAGTCCGCTCTGCGCGCCATGCACGCGCCCCACAGCGATGGCCCGATTCAAAGCCACCACGGACGAGGAGGTCAGCAGCATGAGCTGATCATACAGGGTGAGGATGCGTGGCCAGTCCGTGCTTCCGGGATCGGCAGCCGTACTGTGGCATGCTGCGATGCCTGCCTCCAGATGATACTCCGTCAGGGCGTCTCCGCGCGCGGAGAGCTGCAGATGCTGCAGGCCACGACAGATAAGGGCCTGATCCCAGAGCCTGCGGTCCTGCTCATGCAGACGGAGAATGCCGCCTGCCTCGTCGGTGCGTGCAGGCAGGCGTGCGGCGGTCAGCAGCATGAGAGCCAGCAGGGCATGGCACTGCGGCAGGCCGGTGTGCTGATGGGTGGCTAGCAGCTCGGTGAGCCGGATCGCCTCATGGCAGAGGTTGGCGCGCACCAGATGCTCGCCACTGCTGGCCTTGTAGCCTTCATTGAAGAGCAGATAGAGGGAGGCCAGCACGGCATCAAGGCGCTGAGGCAGTTCATTGGCTTCGGGCAGTTCAAAAGGCAGCGCCAGCTCCCGGATGCGCTGCCGGGCGCGGACGAGCCGCTTGGAGATGGCGGCTTCGCTGGTGACGAACGCTGCGGCGATCTCCGCCGGACTCAGACCGCAGAGCGTCCGTAGTGCGAGAGCGATCTGCGCCTCGGCGGACAACTGCGGGTGGCAGCACACGAACATCAGCCGCAGGGTGTCATCGCGCAGGTGCACCTCATTGTCCGCCGCCGATTCAGGAGGAACGGCCATCCAGCGAGCCTGCTCTGCGGTGATGCCCTCCTCGCGTTCGTTCCAGCGTTGCTCGCGGCGCAGTTGATCCAGAGCGATGTGGCGCGCGGTCTGCGTCAGCCAGGCAGCGGGATTGTCCGGAACGCCGCGATACGGCCACGTCTGAAGCGCACGCACGAGGGCCTCCTGCACCACGTCTTCAACCCACTGCAGCCGCTGTGCGCCGAACTGGCCTGCGAGTGTGGCGACGAGGCGCGAGGACTCATGCCGAAAGAAATGCTCCGTGGCAAACTGAGTGCTGGCGGTCGTGCTGGAGGGGGGCTCAGACATCGCGGAGTCGTTTATGCAAGTTCGCCAAGGCGGGGTTAATTCGCCTGAAACAGGCCGTCCACATAGCTGCGGGCAAGCTTGAGATTGTCACGAATCAAGTGCCGGGAGCGGCAAGTTTTGCCGATGAGCATGGAGCCCTGCCAGAGACTGTTGAGGAACCAGGCGATTTGCACCGGGTCAAATTTGGCCTTTGGCTTGTGCCGTTTCTTTGCGGCGGTGAGGAGCTTGGCGACGTTTTCGGTCCAGAGATTCAGTTCCTTCTCGCAGGCGGCCTGGAAGGCTGGATTGGTGGCTGACATTTCCTGAGACATCATGCCCACCATGCAGACGACGGGATTGTCATCGCGACGGGTGAAACCGGTCATGATGTCAAACATGCGGTGCAACTGTTCCAAGGGATCGAGCGAGGTGTCCTGCCAGGCCTCGGCATAGAGTGCGGTGCCCATTCGCCCCCACCATTCGACGGCGGCAGTGCCGAGCGCCTCTTTGTTTTCAAAGTGGTGGAAGAAGCCGCCCTTCGTCATGCCTGCCTCTTTGCAGATCTGATCCACGGAAGTTCCGGAGAACCCCTGCTGGAGCATGAGGCGGACGGTGGCGTCGATCAACCTCTGCCGGGTGGCGGCGGGATCGCGTTCGCGCTTGATGCTGGTGGCTCTCTTCGACATACAAACCGGTCGGTATGTAACGAAAAGTTCGCAGCGGGCAAACTTTTTTGACGCTCTCTTGTCAGAAGTGGTTACTTCACGGGCTCGCCTACGCACCACAGATATTCCTGCCGGGCGGGGCTGGTCTTGGCGGAGCGGAGGTAAATGCGGTCGCCGCAGATCGCAGGAGTGCTGAAGGACTCGTCTCCGAGCTGGTTTTGGGAAAGCAGGGTGAACTTCTCCGGTGTGGCTTCGAAAACGGAGGTGACGCCGCCTTTGCTCGTCACATAAATGCGTGAATCGGCCATGACGGGAGAGCCGTAAAACTCGCGGTCCACTTTCTCTGACCACAGCTCCTCGCCGGTGGCGGATTTCCAGCAGGCGGCGCGTCCGCCATCTCCCACCGCGAAGACGTGGCCGTTCTTCACGATCATGGACGGCACGTAGGTGCGCGTGACATTTTCCCAGGCGATCTTGCCGGAGCCATCTGCCTCCAGGGCCATCGTGTGGCTTTTGGGATAACCACCGCCGAGGAACACGCGGCTGCCATCGGTCACCGCGGTGACCACGGTTTCCTCCGTGCTGCCGTCGATGCTCCAGAATTTTTTGCCGGTGAGCGGATCAAAGCTTTCCACCTTGTTGCAGCCGGCGAGCACGGCCTGCGTTTTACCCGCAGCGACGACCACGGAGGGAGAGGCGTAGTTTGCCACGGACGGGCGGTCCTGCTGCCACACGATCTCTCCCGTGAGTTTGTTGAGCCCGGACATCTTGCCGCCTCCGCGATGGTCTGCCGACACGAGCACGACGGATTGATAAATCACCGGCGATGAACCAAAGCCTTGATGCACTTGGAAATCGCACACGCGGCGCTGCCAGAGCTGCTTGCCGGAGAAATCGAGCGCGGTGGTGGAGATGGCGCCGTTGTTGAGAAAATTGACGAACAGGCGCTCGCCGTCGCTCACGACATCGGAAGAGGCCTGCGAAGAGATTTTATGCCCTTTGGTGTTGAGGTTGCCGCGATGCACGACGGCTTCCCATTTCTTCTTTCCTGTTGCCCGATCATAGCAGAGGACGAGTTGCTCTTCGGTCTCCATGTCAGCCGTCGCGAGATAGACTTGGTCCGCCACGATGGTTGGCGAGCCATGGCCACGACCTCGCACCTCGGCTTTCCAGAGGACGTTTTCGCTTTCAGTCCATTTTAGCGGAAGCTTTTGTCCTGGGGCCGCATGGCCATCCATCGTGGGACCGCGCCAGGCCGGCCAGTCAGCGGCGATGAGGGAAGGGGCGAGGAGTGCGGATGCAAGCAGCAGGGCGTGGATGTTCATGCGGACGTTCCATAACGCGGCGAAAAGCGTGGTGCTGTCAAAAGCAGGCGCGCTCCGCACTATTTGGCGGCGACGGGTTTCATCAGGCCTGTCAGCGGGTGATGAGTCACGGTGTCCCAGGCAACTTCTTGAAGCAGTTGGTTGAGCTTTGCTTTGTCTTCATCGCTCATGTCTTTGAGGGCTTTGAAGGCCGTTGGCACAGGCAGGCCGGCCGGGTTGCGGCGGTAGATGACGGCAAAGTGGCAGTAGCTGGAGAGAATTTGCAGAGGGGCGAGTGCGTGGCCCCAGTTGTCGCGAAAGAGCTCGCCCTGAGTTTTCAATCCGGGTGCTTCGCCCTTGATGATCTTTTCGCGGAGGGTGACGGCGGCCATGCCAACGGGGACGACGAAGACGGACTGCTTCCCCAGCCGCTGATTGATGCCCTGAACATAGTCTTCGATGTCCTTCGCATAGCGCATCGTGGCCTCACGGAGTTTGGCGATGTCCGTGGCGTTGTGATCGATCTTCTTTTTGGTGTCGAGCGGATACACCGGGTTGTATTCATCATTCGGCATCCAGTATTCCTGCACGAGGATGCGCAGCGCGGGATTGTGCTCGATGCCGAGTTTGACGAACTGCTCAATCGCATCATCAGGCAGCCAGATGGGGGACAGGGTGAGTACGTCCACTTTCCCGGTTTTCAGCACCTGCTTCACCGCGCTTTTCTCTTCGGGCACGTCCCAGTGCTTTTGCACTGTAGAGCCACCGATGCTCGATATTCCGACGGGCTGGTGATCCAGCCCTGCATGCTTCGCGATTTCAGCGACCTGCTTGTAGGTGAAGACATGAAAGCTGTGCCCGCAGGTTGCGAAGCGCAGCCCCTGGGTGATCGGTGGCAGCAGATCGTCCGCACGAACGATGGGCGCTGTGAGGCAAAGGATGCCGAGAAGGGTGGTGATTTTCATGTGGGCGCTGTTGAACTGGGTAGAACGACAGCGGGTGAAAAATCTACCCTGAATCGTGACTCCTAAAACTTCAGCATCGCACCCACCGGCAGCGGCTTGTTCTGACGGATGGATTCTTCGGCGACGAGGCAGAGGCCGGCGGACCAGAGGCCGTCCAAGCCTGTGGCGATGGGTTTTTTTCCAGTGCGGACCATGTCGATGCATTGGGCGATTTCTTCGCGGAGTTCGAAGACTTCGCCGCTGTGCTTTTCGAGCTTTACCGTTTCGAGGTTTTCACCGTCGAAGACTTTGAGGAAGTATTCGGGTTCGAGGGTGCGATCCAGCGCGCCGCTCCATGCGGCCCAGAGCGCGCCCTTGGTGCCGCTGACTTTGACGGTCTGATGGTGCTCGAAGGCGGCGAGTGTCTGTGACACCACGGCATAACTGCCGTTGGCGTATTTGAACATGGCGCTGAAGTTATCGAACAACGTCGGGCGCTGCGGGTCACGGGAGTTGGCGTAGGCGTGGAGTTCGACGGGGTCTCCGCTGCTTTCGAGGTACCAGCGGGCGAGGTCGAAAAAGTGGATGGGCTCTTCGAGCACCCAACTGCCGACGCGATTTTGGTCATAACGCCAGCCGCTCGCGCCCTGGCGGTAGGGTTTGCGGGAGAGTTCCACGAGGACGTACTGCGGATCGCCGATGATGCCTGCGTCGATGATATCTTTGATGCGGCCCCATTGGCTGGAGAGACGCAGCTCGTGGCCGACGGCGAGATGCACGCCGTATTGCTGCGCTCCGGCGAAGATGGCTTTGCAGTCGTCCAGCGTGATGGCCATGGGCTTCTCCAGCAGCACGTGTTTGCCTTTCGCCATGGCGGCGAGGGCGATTTCACGATGGGTGTGGCTGGGAGTGACGATGTCGATGATGTCAAACTCGGCCTGCGCGATCATGTCGAGGCTGTCGGCGAAAATCTGCGCCTCGGGGTAGAGCTTCCGTGCCTCCTCACGCGAAGCCTCCGAAGGTGCGGTGATAGCGACTAGTTTGGAGTCGGGATTGCCCGCGATGGATTGGGCGTGGAACTTGCCCCAGGCACCGAATCCGGCGAGGGCGAAACGAACGGGTGAAGACATATCAATGACGAGGTGCAGTGGTGAGCGGGGTGACGGGGTCAGGAACGCGGCGGCCCTGCACTTCATTCAGGCGGCATGACGGCAGATGAGGCAGAACGTGCCTGGCGAAGAGGTCGCACTCTTCGAGATGCGGGTAACCGCTGAGGATGAACGCGCGAATGCCCATGTCCATGTAACGGTTGAGCTTGGCGAGCACCTGAGCGGGATCGCCAACGATGGCGCTGGCGCAGCCGCTGCGCGCGAGACCGATGCCGCTCCACAGGTGCGGTTCGAGGTAGAGGTCGGCGCTCTGCGCACGGAGTTCGTCCTGGCGTTTCACGCCGGCGCTTTGGCTGTCCTGAGAGCGGGCTTTGATTTCGGCGCCTTTTTCGGCGGTGAGTTTGGAGATGAGGTGGTCGGCGGCGGCGCGGGCTTCGGCTTCGGTTTCACGCACGATGACATGGGCCCGGAAGCCGAAGTCGATCTTGCGACCGTAGGAGGCGGCATTTTCGGACATGACGCGCATGGTTTCGGCGATGCGGTCCTCGGTTTCAGGCCACATGAGGAAGACGTCGCAGTGCTTGGCGCACAATTCCTGCGCCGCAGGTGAGATGCCGCCAAAGTAGAGCAGGGGACCGCCGTTTTGCTGGTAGGGTTTGGCGGGTTCGGTGGTCGGCAGGCTGATGTTGTAAAAGTCGCCCTTCCATTCAAAGGGGCCGTCCGTGCGCCACAGGCCCTGCAGGATCTGGATGATCTCGCTGGCGCGGGCGTAGCGGACTTCATTGCTCTCCTTCATGCCGGGCATGTCGGAGGAGATGATGTTGATGCACAGCCTCCCTTTGGCGATGTGATCGACGGTGGCGAGTGCCCGTGCGAGCATGGGGGGCCAGACTTCGCCCATGCGCAGGGCGACGAGCTGGTTGATCTGCGTGGTCTGAGTGGCCATGGCGGAGGCAAAGGCCAGGGCGTCCTGCCCGGCGACCCAGCCGGAAGGCAGCAGAATGTTCTGGTAGCCCAAGGCGTCGGCCTTTTTGACGATGTCGCCGCAATGTTCGAAATTCGAGCGGAGAGAGCCGTCTGGGATGCCGAGGAATTCGTAATCGTCGGAGCAGAGAGCAGAAAACCAAGCGACTTCACACTTGCGATCAGGGCTGCGAATGGGTAATTCACTCATGTAAAGAATGTTGAAAGGAACACACTGATCCTGCTGGACAGTGAGAGATCAACAGGCTTTTTATTCGAATGCGAAAAAATCCCATTGTTCAACGTGAAACGCTCGGAGCTGCCGTGCTGCAAGTCCGCAGCGGGCGGGCGACTTCGCGCACCACCCTAGCCAAGGCCCTAGGAATTTCACCCTCGACCACGGGGCTCTATGTCGATCACCTGATAGCCGAGAAATATCTGAACGAGTCGGGCTTGAACCAAGGACCGATGGGCCGCCCCCGACGACTGCTGACGACTCAAGCGGATGCGGGTTGGTTTGCAGGTGTGGAGTTCAATGCCCAGCGCATTCAGGCAGTGGGCGTCGATTTTTCCGGCACCCTGAAGGCTACGGTGGAGATACTGCTGCCGGCGGATGTGCTGGCTGAGCAGGTGATGAAGTCGATTCTCAACTGCGTGACCCAGTTGGCGGACACCATGCGGGGCCCGCTGCTCTCGGTAGGGCTGGGAGTTCCTGGGCTGGTGGACGCACAGGCCGGGGTGGGATTGTACTATGCGTTCATTGCGGATTGGAAGCAGGTGCCGGTCGTTGAGACACTTGGCTCCAAACTGAACGTCCCGGTCATCCTGCAAAACAATCTTCGGGCAATCGCATTGGCAGAGCGTTGGTTCGGGATAGGTCATGGCTTGAATGATTACGTGATCCTGGGGCCTCGGAGCGGTTTTGGCGTCGCCATGGTGCAGAATGGCCGGGTGATTGAAGGCGCACATCACGTCGCCGGGGAAATTGGGCGCTGGCCTTGGCCCTTGACGGGCGGAGCCGATGGCGGTCAGGAATTACACCATGCACTGAGTGCTCCCGCGACATGGCGTCGGCTGGCGGGCGAGGGTGGAAAAGGTGCTTTGCCGGAAGATCTGCGCGGAGCCCTGGCCGCTTTGGCGGAGTCGTCCGGTCCGGATTGGGACGCCGTGTGTGCCGATTATGCACGCGTAATCGGCTTGCTGCACATGACCATCGACACCGGAGTCTTCATCCTTCACGGACCTCTTACAATGCTGGGCGAGCGTTTCTGCCATTCGATCACGGAGGCTGCGTGCTCTTTGATGCCAGCGCTGAGAGGTGTAGGATTGCGGGTCGTTCCCTCCACGCTGGGGGACAATGCCGGGGCTCTCGGTGCGGCGAGCCAGGCGATGGAAGCCTGGGCACCGGCATAATCTGCCGGCTGCGGGCACAAAAAACCGGGTGGCAGGACGGAGTCCTGCACACCCGGTCGGTGGAGTCTGTGAAAGAATTACTTCTCCAGCGGTTCTTTGGCGGCCTTCCAGCCGGAGATGCCAGCGGAGAGGTGCTTCACGTTGGTGTAGCCCAGCTCACTGGCCTTGTTGGCTGCGGCCTTGTAGGCGCTGCAGGCAGGACCACCGCAGTAGGCGACGACGAGGGCGCCTTTGTCAGCAGGAAGAGCGCTGGCAAGATTGGAGCCTTGGGTTGCGAAGTCGATGGCAGTCGGAACATGGCCGGCCTTGTAGGAGGCGGCGCCGTTCACGTCGATGACGGTGACTTTTTTGTCAGCGATGGCCTGCTTGAGATCGGCGATGCTGATGTCCGGGTATTCAGCGGCGAAACCGACGGAAGCGACGAGAGCGAAGGCGAGAGCGATGAGTTTCTTCATGATTGGATCAGGATGGTTTGAGTTAGGAGGTGCGCGTTGGGCTGTGCGCGGCAGCGGCCCCGTCTGCCGGGGCAAATGTTTGGGTCAGGATAAATTCAGCTGTTCAAATGAGATGTCGCAGCCCCCCGGTTTATTCCAAAAAAACAGCGGATGCTCTGCCTCGGCAGCGGCCGTCGCAGGGAAAAAGGGGGATAACCTTGGATACATCATGGCTGGGAACGTACAACGCAGCTAAATACGGCTGGTTTTGCCAAAAGATGCAAAACTTCTCAAAGAGCTGGAATGAACAGACGCGCAAACCCATTCCGCAGGCGATGCAGAACTGGCGCGCTCTCCAGCATTTCAACTGTGATCTCGCGACTGTGGGCCAGCTTGGCATCCATCTCCGCAGCAAGCCTGCCGCATAGATCCGCATCGTGGCAGGCGAGGTTGAATTCAAAGTTCAAGCGCAGGCTGCGTGGATCCCAGTTGGTGGAGCCAAGGAAGGACCAGACACCGTCGATGAGGAACAGCTTGGAGTGATCAAACGGTGGGGCGGATTCAAAAATACGGCAGCCCATGGACAGCAGGTCCGGATACAAAGTGCGGGCCGCCCAGCCCACAAACGGGATGTTGTTCTCCGCCGGTGTCAGGATCGTCACCTTCACACCGCGTACCGCGCACAATCGCAGGGCGGCCATCAGCACCCCATTGGGCAGAAAGTAGGGAGTGACGATTTTCACCTCTTCACGGGCGGCATTGAGTGCGGCAAAAAATGCCGCAGGCATCACCTCCATGTCCTCATCCGGACCGTCGACAATACCGATGGCGCTTGCGGTGCCCGTGGTGGCCAGCTCGGGGAACCACAGCGGCCCTTCCAGATTTTCACCGGTGCAGAAGGCCCAGTCTTCGGCAAACACTCGCTGGATCTGAGACACGCAGGGCCCCGTGACCGCAAAGTGCAGATCATGCACCGGGTGTGCAGGGGAGCGGGCAATCATGTTTCCTTCGCGGATGTTCATACCGCCGGTGAAGGCCGTTTGACCGTCCACCACCAGGATTTTGCGGTGATTACGCAGGTTCATCGTGATGAGGCGAAGAATCAGATGATTGGGCATGAAGCGGCGTGCCGTCACTCCGGCCTTGGTCAGCGCTTCGACCACCGGTGGCCAGGAGTAGCGCGTGCCGGCGTCATCCACCATCACCCGCACCTGCACGCCGCGCTTTACGGCAAGAGAGAGCTCGGTCACGAAGTCCGCGCCAATGCCGGTGGCCTCGAAGATGTAGCTGGCCAGTGAAATGCTCTTCTGCGCACCACGGATCGCCTCCAGCATGCGTGGCATGGCCTCGTCTCCATTGCGAAGGACATCAAGATGATTTCCCAGTGTGTAGCTGAAGCGTGAGATGCGATCGAGGGTGCGTGCCAGCTGCTGATGCTCCTGCATGGCAGAGCTGTCGGTGGCGGTGATGGGAAGAGGGAATTCTGGGACAGGATCTCGCCAGGGCTCATTGATGCCGCTGCGGTAGCGCCGCCCGCTGCGGCGCAGAATATTGATGCCCAAAAAAAGATAGAGCAGCGGTCCGATCAGCGGAGTGAACACCACGAGCGCCGTCCAAAAAGCCGCGGAACGGTAGTCCCGGTGACGCAGAAGAAGATGAATCAGCGCAATGACCGAGCCGATGATCGATGCAATTGCCAACACGATCGTCCAGAAATTGTGTTCGAACCAAGACATGGCGCAGCATGCGCGAATCATGAAGAAGTGCAAAGAACAACCCCGACGCAGGGCAGATCATGCATTCTCAAACTTCCGCCAGTACAGCAGGGCGATTGGGAACATGCTGAGGCATTCCTTCCCGGCATTGGCGACGCCTGCCATGGTGTGCGTGTTCCAAGCACCAAGGACGAGGGAGATGGCGATCAAGCAGGCAGAGCCAACGGTGAAAACCGCCCGGGGCGAAATGGTCAGCCGTAGCGGGCGGGTCTCTTCACCCAGAAGATCGATGAAGCGCGCGGCACACAGGACAAGCACGATGATGGAGAGCCAGCCGTTGTCATCAAGCCTGCCGGGGGCGAGGTAATCGTAAGCTCCATGCGCAGCGACAGCCAGCAGGAACGTGGCGAGAAATTCATCCGCCCGAGCGAAGCGAGTAATCAGCATGCGGTAAAGGCCGTGTGCGCAAATGCCGGTCAAAGAGATGTGGAGGAAGTTGGCGGAGAGGAAGCGTGTCCAAGCGATGCTGCCGCCGATATTTTGGTAGTAGCCGATGTTTTCTTCCAGTGAGAACCCCAGTCCGACAAAAGCCCCTGTGAGCAGGGCGAGACCGGGAGTGCGGCGCCAGATCAACCATGGCAGAAAGAGTGCAAAAAGCAGGAGCTTGCAGCCTTCCTCGCGCAATCCAACCCCGACGATGTAATAGACCAAATCGTGAGGAAAGGGAGCTGCAGAGGTCATGCCCTGATACAATTCCTGATAGGCCAGGAGGGTGAGCGTCGGCCACACGCTGGCCACGCCGGCCATGAGAGGGACGAGGGGGCGCGCCCAGCGCCACCGCTCATGGTCACTGTGCTGCACGAGAATGAAATACCACAGGGCGGCAGCGAAGGATGCAAGGCACAGCATGCCATACGGGATTTCATCCAGACGATGACGAACAAGGCCTCGCCACTGCATCCAGACGTCGCCAAGGAGCGGGCCTGCATGAAGCTGGAGCAGCGGCGGGCAATCTTCGATCCATCCAGGCTGGACGGCGATGGCGCGGAGGAGCCTGACGTCACGCTGCGCCACTGCCAGGCGAAGTGCTTCTTCACGCGAGGTGCTGGCATCTGCGAAGTGCAGGCCCTCAGTGTAAAACGCCTCCATGGCCGCCGGGAGGTTGTCTCGGCGTTTTTGCACACTGCCCAGCAGTTCTGCCGCGAGCATTTCAGGAGGAATGGCGTGGGCATTGTGCTCCAGTTGCTGGAGTGAAGCCTGCTCTCCAGTGAGTGCTGCGGCGAGAAAAACTCGGAACAAGCCGGCTGGGGCGTCCGTAGTGGCATGCCGCACGAGGAGCTGTGCCACTTCATAACCGCCAAGGTTTCCCGTCTGAGAAAATTCGTTAAACTCATCCGCGTCGGTTCTTTTCGTCAGACCAGGGAGCTGCGCGAGGAGCATGCGCAGCCAAAGGGCCAACTGACGTGGCTGCGGAGTGTTTTCATGCCGCAGCCTGTTGAACTCTTCATGCAAACGGCTCAGGGCGGAGGGGACGGTCTCAGTCTGCCCTGGCTCACCCGGGCCCGCATTGCCGATCACAATCACGCAGGCGATGATCACCCCCGTGGCGATGATGCTGGCGGCGGTGCGCAGCAGGAAGCGGCGATTGCGTGTGAGGTAATGGGTGTGCGCACGCCAGCCGTGAAAAAGAGAACGCTCCTCGGTCATGCGGTATTCAAGAGTCCTCTTTCTTCCACCAGTCAGAGGGCTGCTCCCAGGGCGCGCTTGTTTCAGGCTCTGATTCTGGCGCGGTCATGCGGGCTTCGTCTGCTTCTTCTTCGAGCTCCATGAGCAGTTTGACATGCGGCTCCGGCTTCGTCGTTCGCCGCCAGATGAGCCAGGCCCACATGGCAAATGCACCCAGCAGAAATAGCAGGGTGGCGAGCGTGAAAAGCATGGCCCAGTCCGAGGCCTCCACCCATTCACGGGACACCTTGATCGTCTCCCCTTCGGGGCGAGAGATGAAGGCGAGAGGCGTGTGCATGAGGCTGTGCTGCTTAAGGTTCGTTAAAGACCAGGCGCATCGGGATCATCTTGGAAAACTGGAAGCCGTGTTGTTGAAAAAAAGACTGCGAGTCGGCGCTGATGCGGTCGGTGAGCAGCGTGATGCGCCGAAAGTGTTTTTCCCGTGCGAATTCGATGGCGTGGTCCAGCAGGCGTCCGCCATATCCTTGACGACGGTGCTGCGGGTGAACAATGACGTCTTCCATGATGAGCACGAGACCGCCTTCCGCCGTGCTGATGGTGAAGAGCAGGTTGATCATGCCGATGACCTTGTGCTCTGTGCGGAGCACGAAGATGCGGCCGCGGTTGGGCTGTTCCAGAATGAGGCGCAGGCCGTGCTCCTGCTTGGAGCGGTCCGGCTTGAAATCCTCTTCTTCACTGAACAGGGCAAGAAGGAGCTCCACCAACTGAGGCAGGTCTTCGATGGTTGCCGGTTCGATATGGGGCTCAACGTCGTTGGCGGGCATAGTTGCCAGAATAGCGGGCTCATGGACAAAGGCAATGCGTTCAATTCACCGACTTCGGCAGGTTATGGGCGCCATGCCGACCGACGGTGAAGTTATTCCCCTCCCAGCCCGCTCTTTCCTAGCGTTTCTGCATCGCCTCCCGCAAATTCTCCCAAGCACGACGAAAGTCCTGTTTCATCATGTACAAGGTGGCGATTTCCTGGCGGACATACGCAGGGGCATTGGGGAACGCTGCCACCTTTTCGAGCGTACGCAGGGCCCCGTCGATGTCGCCCTGGGTTTTCTGAGCCTGGAATAAATCGATGGCGCGTCTGGCATCCGTGGGATTGTAAAGCAGGGCCCGCTCCAGAGTCGGTATGTCCGTGCTGGTTCCAGGCGCGGTGCGAATGACCGAGGGGAGATAGGGGAGGGCTGTCTGGCAGGCTCGCTGGAAGTCGGAATTGCGAGCATAGTGTTCCGCGAGAATACGCCAGCCGTCATCCTTCCACTTGCGGTTGGTTTCCAGCGCCGTGATGAGAGCTTCCTGATTGCCGTACTGATACCACATGCTGAAAAGGTTCTCCCTTTGCGTGGATTCCAGGCCTCTGAGATCGGGCTGCTGCACAAGCAGGCTTTTCAAACAGCGGTCAAATTCATCCCGCGTCTGCACCGTCCTGAGAAATTCGAATTTTAAGTCCGAGGTCGTGGCCAGCGTCCAGAGCGGTTCACGCAGTTCGGGGTGCTGGTAGGAATAGCCGAGCATCTGGCGGTAATAGCCATATTCTCCGGGCGCCGCTTCCGGATAGCGTCGCAGGAATTCGCGCCAGCCGACAACCGCATACTGAGGGTCGTAATCGAGCCAGTAAACCCCTTCGGTGTAACAGGTCAAAGCGTAAATCGGGTCAAGAGCCCGTGAACGAGAAAAATCGATCAAGGCCTCTTCTTTGGGCTGCCCGAGACGGAGGCGCAGGCAGGCTCTCTCGTAGTAGTAGCGGAAATCCATCGGGACCTTTTCAATGGCTTGATCCATGAGAGGCAGGGCGCCCCCAGGGGAGCCGGAGTCAGCCAGTTTGCCAGCACGGCTTCGCAGGGCCTCTGCGGAGCTGGTGCCCGGCAAAACCGGATGCCCCAGCCCTATGGCCGTCCAAGCTGCGCCAAGGGCCAGCAATGCAACTCCAGCCAGGCGAAACACCATGCGCTGCGACATGCCGGCTGCGTTTGGCAGCCTGCGAGGCCGGATTGCGATCCCTGCAAGCAGGGCCATAAAAAGTGCATAACCGAGGCCATGATTGGGGACATCCCCCAATCCATGGATGGCTCCAATGCCAAAAACAATGGCGGCCGCATTGCGCAACCGACGATCCTGCATGCCTGATTTGCGTTTCTTTTTCTTGCCGTGCCATGGTCCGGTGGACCGGAAAATCCAAAACAGCAGCAGCATGGCGGGCAGAACCGTCAGCAAACCTCCTTCGGCCAGAAGCCAGAGGAGATCACTTTCAGGATGGAGGAATCGGCGTATATGCTCGGAGACGCCTGAAACTTGGGGGAAAACAGCCTCGAAATTTCCAAGTCCTATGCCCGTCCAAGGTGAATCAAGAGTCATCTGGAGGGTTTCTACAAACAGGGAACTTCGCCCGTTGTCTGAAGCAAAACGAGCTAAGCCGCCTTCCGAAAACCGCTTGGAAACGTTCCCGCCTGACATGATGAGCAGGGTGGAGATGATGAAGACCAGAGAGGTGGAGACGGCCAGTTTTTGGAAGAACCCACGACGCATGGCGATGGTGCCAACCCAGGCCGTCATGCCAAAAAACAGCAAAATTAGGCCTGCGCGTGAACTGTTCATGAAAATGCAGATGATCGGCGGGATAAATCCCAGCAAACAGGGGATCCATAAGCGTGATTTGCGCCGGTGAGCGTCAAAGCCGGTCGCTGCACAAAGCACGCAGGTCATGGCCGCAATGCTGCTGATGTGGTTGCGATTGGCAAAAGGGCCAAATGCATCGCCCCATTCCTTCGGGTTGCGCGGCCACCAAGGGATGTTGATCGATCCGTTTCTCTCAAAGATGGAAAGCAGGCACAGCAGGATTCCACCAAAGGTGAGAATCTGGATCATGGCCCGCCGTTGCTGATCGGAAAAACCCCGCGTGAGGCACCACGCCAACCAAAGGCAGCAGGTGGCAAAAAAGAGCCAAGCTTCCATCGTGACGCCAGCCTGGGGTGTCAGGCATTTTGACAGGTGGATGCCCCAGTCCTGACGCAAAGAGGCCTCCCAGCTTGGAGGCGGAAACAACCAGCCGGCTGGCAGAAATGCAAGCAGTGGAGCGAGCAATGCGCCCAGCAGGCCGCACAATGCCACGGGCGGCAGTTTGCGCTTGGGCACGAAGAAGATCAGAACCAAGGCCAGCAGAATGGTGATGGCTCCTTTGGACCAGGTTTCACGTCCCGCACCAAACATGATAGCGACTACCGGCAGCGCGGCAAACACGTACCCTTGCCATGCAGGGCCGGGGAGATCATAGCTGCGATCCTGGATTCTTGTGCCATCCTCTTCAAAGTCGTCTTCCTGAAAGTCATCCGTTCGATGCGGTGAATCCACCTCATCCATTTCTTCCCCGACAAGAAGCGGAAGTTGTTTCGCGGCCTCTTCGGACTGGTCTGACTCGTTTCTCATGCCGTAATTGAGGGCGGAGGATGGGGAAGAGCGGCTGAGTTGACTTCCATGCTGGACGGCAGAGTCTTCCATTTCTCTACGCAGCGTTCGAGAGCCGGCAGCAGCACATCAAGCCGCAGATGCCATTCAGTGAGATCGACAGAATCCTCAGGACGATGGATGGTAAAATGCCAGCCCCCGCCCAGAGATAAAATTTCAGGATGACTGCCTGGCTGAGGGTGCATGCTCAAGCCCATGCGCTCCAAGCCGTGCTGAAATAACGTGGCAAAGCTTCTGAGGTCTGTGCATCGTTCCACTTCGAAATCCAATACGCGTCCATAGGCCCGGAAGAACTCCCTCTGTCGGCGCCGCTCCATGGTTTCATTGATCTGGGAGCGGAAATTGGACCAGCTTCGAATGTATCCCAGATAGCGGACTGCACCCAGCGCCAGCAAAAATAAGATAGCCCCGACCATGGGCAACGCGGTCCCCTTGATCATCAAGATGCTCAATCCCACGAAGCTCAGAGCCAGACAGACGGCATACATGGCCGCAAGCGCGCCCCCTTTGCTATATCCTAGCAGAATCAGCCGATGGTGGATGTGTTCGGCATCTGCATTGAAGATGGAAACACCTCGGATGGCTCTTCGAATGATCGCAAACAGCGTGTCCAGAATCGGGACTCCCAGGGCAATGATTACGACCAGCAGGGCTCCGATGACGGATCCTTTGTTTGAGGTGAACAGTGAGACCGAGGCGATGAAAAAACCGATCAAATAGGCTCCGCCGTCGCCCAGAAAAATCTTGGCGGGTGGGAGATTGAAGATTAGGAAGCCCGCGAGTGCACCCGCCATGGACAGAGAGACGACCAAGACGTCAGGCTGACGGCTGTAATAACCTAGAAAGGCCAGTGTGAGGCTTAAAAACAGGCCGAAGCCGCCCGCCAGTCCGTCCATGCCGTCGATCAGGTTGACGATGTTGGGAATGCTTACCAGCCAAAGAAGGGTCAAAGGCAGGCTCCACCAGCCCAAGGATACTGATCCTTCCCCAAAAGGGTTGCTGAGAAAGTCGATCGAAACGCCTAGTGAGTACAAGATCAAAGCCGTGCCGATCTGGCCGACGAGTTTCACCTTGGCGCCCAGAGGCTTGAGATCATCCACGAATCCTACGCTGAAAATCAAGGCATTGCATACGGCCACCGGCAGCCAGCGCGTCCAGCCAAGTCCGCCGATGTACCCAGCAACCAAGGAAGCCAGGCCGACGGCCAGGAAAATAGGAGCCCCGCCAAGGCGTGAGATCGGCTTTTCATGAAGTTTGCGTCGTGTGTCCGGTTCATCCAGTCCGATCCGGCCGTCGTGTTGCAGTATCCTCCAAGTTCCCAGCGCCGCCACAAGCAGGGCGCCGCCAAAATAACAGGCCATTTCAAGCCACGAGACATGCCTGGGAGCCCATGGGCCCATGGTGGTATCTAGGGTGGCTGGTTCAAACATGCTTGACTGGGAAATCAGGTTGGAAAGATGGCGAGCATACGCGTTGGAGAATCAAGGATCAAGACTTCAGCGATGAAGAAGTCTTTTGTTGCAAGTTGTCGGAACGCTTCTTGAACTGTGATCGCACCCCCCACACCCACGCCAATGCTCAACGATACCATCGCCGCCATTTCCACCTCCTTGGGAGAGGCTGCGATCAGCGTGGTGCGTGTTTCGGGTCCGCAGGCACTGCAAATCGCCGCCAGAGTCACGCGGCTCCCCACGCACGTGGTGCCCCGCAAGGCCCACCTTGTTTCTGTTTTGGACGCAGACGGAGGTGCGCTGGATCATGGCCTGCTGCTTTACTTCAAGGGGCCCGCCAGTTACACGGGAGAAGACGTCATCGAATTCCACGGGCATGGGGGAGTTCTCGTCACCCAGCGGGTGCTGGATCGTTGGCTTGCCTGCGGGGCGCGTGCCGCCGATCCTGGTGAGTTTACCCAGCGTGCCTTTTTGAACGGCAAAATGGACCTTACTCAGGCAGAGGCGGTGATGGATTTGATTCATGCGCAAAGCACGCTCGCGCTCCGGGCCGCCAATGAGCAGCTCGGCGGTGCCATCGGCCGTGAAGCAGCCGCCATGCAGCAGGAGATCATTCCCGTTCTCGCCCATATCGAGGCCTGCATCGATTTTCCTGAGGAGGATATTTCGCCGGAAACCGGGGCCGACCTGCAGCGCCGCATCGAGGGTGTTCTCATACATGCAAACAAGCTTATCGCCACTTCCGAACAGGGGCGGATCCTGCGGCATGGTGCGCGCACGGTCATTTCAGGGGCTCCGAATGTGGGAAAAAGCAGTCTGCTGAATGTCCTGCTGGGGTTTGAGCGTGCGATCGTCAGCCCTACTGCGGGCACGACACGCGACACCATCGAGGAGATCATCCAAGTCCACGGCATTCCGTTGCGCCTCGTGGACACAGCCGGTCTGCGTGAGGCTGGGGACGACATCGAACGGGTTGGGATTCAGCGCACGGAGCGTGAACTGGAGCGAGCCGACCTTGTCATCGAAGTGGTGGATGGCAGCCAGCCGCCGGGCTCCAGTCAGCGCCTCCATCTTCCACCCGAGCTTGTTCGCAGGCGCATTATTATCCTCAACAAAAGTGATCTGGGCATCCATAGCGATTGGATCGGCATCCCGGGGGGCATTCCTCTCTCTTGTCTTAATGGAGAGGGCATCCAAGAGCTGCGTGATGCCATCCGTGATGTCATCGCAACTGCGGGGCCGTTGGCCGCAGATCATCCCGTGGCGATCAATGCGCGGCACAAGGCTGCTTTTGAGCGGAGCGCTGCATGTCTTCTGGCCGCCAAGGGGGCGCTCGAACGCCAGGAGGCTCCCGAATTCATCGCGCTCGAGATCCGCGAGGCGCTTCAAGCTCTCGGGGATGTGATCGGCCAGGTCGACGTCGAGCGCATTCTGGATGTGATCTTCTCCACCTTCTGCATAGGAAAGTGATTCTGGCATCGTTTGACTTCAAACAACCATGAACCGCCGCCATTTTTTCACCACAGCGCTTGCTGCCACTGCCGCTTCACGTCTCAGCGCTCAATCCATCGCCAAAACCGCCGCCGATCCGGCCTACGTCATCAAAAACCATGGCATCAAGCACACCGTCATGGGCTGGTGTTTCAAACCCATGGACATGATGGTCCTGGCCAGGCACTGCAAAGACATCGGCCTTGTTGGAATGGAGGGAATCGACAGCAAATACTACCCGGAAGTAAAGGCGCTGGGTCTCGATATCTCCCTCGTCGGAAGCCATGGCTTTGCCAAGGGCCCCTGCAATCCTCAATTCCACGATGAAGTCGTCACCAAGCTTACCGAGTCCATCAATCTCGCCGCGGATGTGGGCTGCAAAAAGGTCATCACCTTCACGGGCATGAAGTTTGAAGGGATGGACCGTGAGCAGGCGGTCAAAAGCTGCCTGAACACATGGAAAGAGGTTCTGCCGCTTGCCGAAAAGAAGGGAGTGACCTTGGTTTTGGAGCACCTGAACTCACGTGACAGCTCGCACCCCATGAAGGGGCACCCCGGCTACTTCGGGGACGACGTGGATTTTTGCGTCGATCTCATCAAGCAGATGGGCAGTCCCAACTTCAAGCTGCTCTTCGACATCTACCACGTCAGCATCATGAACGGCGACATCATTCGCCGCCTCCGCATTCACAAGGATTACATCGGCCACATCCACACTGCTGGCAATCCCGGCCGCTGCGAGCTCGACGAGCATCAGGAGATCAACTATCCAGCCGTCATGCAGGCCCTGCTCGAAATCGGCTATCACGACTTCGTTGCTCACGAATTCATTCCCACCTGGGACGATCCCGTCCTCGCCCTCCGACACGCCGCGATGGTGTGTGACGTCTGATTCGCAGGTTGTCTGGCTGGAGACTGCCAGTGGCGAACAAACGAAAAAACCCCGCCGAGGTGAAACCCGGCGGGGTTGAAAAAATGTCAGAGAGAGAAGGGATCAGCCTTCGCCAGCGACCTTGCTGATCACCTGGCGACCGCGGTAGTAGCCGCAGGAGGGGCAGGCGACGTGGCCAGGAACTGAGGTGCCGCATTCAGGGCAGCTCTTGAGGGTGGGCGCCTTCCAGCGGTTTGCGCCTTGACGCATGCGTTGGCGGCTCTTGGATTGTCTGCGCTTCGGATTGGCCATGAGAGTATCGAGGTGGGGTCTGTTCTTCTAATTTAACTTGTTCAAAGCTTCCCATACACCCGGACCCGCACTTTGAGGCTCGTCGGGAGCTGTTTCCAGCACCGGTTCAAACCTGCCTTCGGCGGGACACTGACGAGGATGGACATTGCCAGCATCGCAGCGTGGGTAGCTCGGAAGGGCAAGCAGAGTATCTTCCCGTACGGTATCCGTCAAGTTGATCGTGTCATCCTTTGCAATCTCGACTTCGGATGTGTAATTTTCCAAAGCGACCCGGTAGTCGAAGCGCTCCATGCAGGCACCGCATTCAAGACTGAAGGTGGCATCCAGTTTCCCGCTGATGAGGAGGTCGCTGCCGTCACGCTCCACATGGAGGTCGTATTTCAATGGGGAGACCGCTTGGATGGAGTCTTGAGGGTCGAGGGCAAAGAAGGCTGGAACTTCCTGCCCTGAGAGGTCCTTGCCGCCATCCGGCAGGGAGCGAAGGTCGATGAAGAAGGGGCGGTGCATAGGGGGAAGGGGATGTCAGGCTTGGTTAAGCTTGCTTTTGAGGGCTGTGACGACGTTGGGCGGCACGAACTGATCTACGTGGCCACCGAGGCGACAGATTTCCTTGACCAGCCGGCTGCTGATGTAGGTGTATTCTTCGCGGGGCATTAGAAACAAGGTTTCGAGGTTCGGTTCTAACTTACGATTCATGAGGGCCAGTTGGAACTCGAATTCAAAGTCTGAGACAGCGCGCAGACCCCGGACGAGGGCGCAGGCCCGGTGCTTGCGGGCGAAATTCACCAGAAGGCCGTCGAAGGGCATGACCTCAATGCCGGGAATTTCAGCGGCGGCGTTGCGGATGAGTTCGACGCGTTCTTCGACGGTAAAAAGGCTCTGTTTGGCGTTGTCCCGGGCGACGGCGATGATGAGATTGTCAAAGATGCCCGCTGCACGCTGCAAGACGTCGAGGTGGCCATTGGTGATGGGGTCAAAACTGCCCGGGTAAATCGCGCGTCGCATGAGGGTATGGCCAGATTGTAGAGGCTGGGGTGGCGCGTGAAAAGTAAAAGCTCACGCGAGCAACACCTGGGCCATGGCAAGCTCACGCGTGTGGGTGAGGCTGACAAGGCAGGTGGCTTCCCCGGCGTGCTGTCTGGCTGCGCCGTGCAGGACGACGGAGGGTTTGCCATTGGCGGCCCGCACGACCTCAATGTCGGTCCAGTTGACGCCTTCCGCCCAGATTCCTGTACCGAGGGCTTTGGCCACGGCTTCTTTGGCGGCGAAACGTGCGGCGTAGTTCATCGCGGGCTCGGCACAGGCGTCACAGTAGGCGATCTCGCCAGCGGTGAAGGTGCGCTCCTTGAAACGCTGGCCATGCCGCTCCAGCATGTCGCGGATGCGTGACACTTCCACGAGATCAATGCCGATGCCGGTTGCTTTCATGCGGGAGATCAATGGCGGTAGGTCGCCATGACGGCGAGCATTTCGCGTACAGCTCCATGCAGACCGATGAAAACGGCGCGTGAAACGAGGTGATGGCCGATGTTCAATTCCGCCAGATGCGGCACGGGCCAGAGGGCAGGGAGATTTTTCGTGGTCAGGCCATGTCCGGCGTTGATCTGAAGACCGAGGGCGTGGCCTAACTCCGCAGCGGCGCAGAGGCGCTCGACTTCGGCTGCACGCGCATCTCCGTCGTGGTTGGCAAACGTGCCGGTGTGCAGTTCAATCATGGCCGCGCCAATTTCGGCGCTGGCCCGAACCTGGTCGAGATCGGGATCGATAAACATGCTGACGCGCGTGCCGTTATCGCTGAGCGCCTTGACCGTGCGGCGCAGCGCCTCCCGCTGACCCGCGACATCGAGGCCGCCTTCCGTCGTGACTTCCTCGCGATTCTCCGGCACCATGCAGACGAAGTCAGGGCGCACATTGAGCGCGATGTCCAAGATTTCCTGGGTGTTGCCCATTTCCAGGTTCAGTTTGGTGCCGATGCTTTTACGCAGCAGGAAAACATCAGCATCCTGAATGTGGCGGCGATCAGCTCGTAAATGGACGGTGATCGAATCAGCGCCCGCCGCCTCGGCTGCCAAAGCGGCCGCCAAGGGCGAAGGCTCCGCATGCGGAGAGTCTGGCATGGCGCGATACCGTGCCTGACGCAAGGTCACGACATGGTCAATATTGACTCCGAGGAGCAGGTTGGTTTGGGGCATGAGCGCTATGTAGCGCAGGGCTTTCCACCCGCAAGCTTCGGGTCCATCAGTCTTTTGACGTAAACTTTACAGAAAAATGTAACTGCAAACCCAAGAAATTGAATTACTCAATCGAATGTATCATGCGAAGGTGCATGAGTGAATACCTATTAAAAACCCCATGAAGTCCTTATTTTATACAATCCTCATTATTGGCGGTGCTTTTCTCGCATATGACTATTTCGGAGCGCCTCCGGGCAAGAAGCTGGTCTTCAAAAGACTCAATCCTCCGGTGAAACCCAAGGTTGTGGTCGTCAAGCCGAGTGAAGAGGAAAAACCGGTCGTCAAGGAAGCGCCTGCGGAGGTGGTGAAGAGTGTTGTGGTGGAGAAGGTGATGGAAAAGGAAGAGGAGGCGAAGCCGACGGCTCCGGCTCCGGCGGTTGCTGCGGGGCCGAAATTTGAGCCGATTGAGGCACTTACAGGCAACTGGTTGAAGATTCCGGCATCCGCCTTCCCGCGTGAAGTGAAACTGGAGGCGGACGCGGTATTCAAGATGAGTGTCGGATCCAGCAAGATTGCGGCCGGCGGCAAGGCCTATGCGCTGTCTGCGGACAACGGGGTGCTCACCCTCGCGCCGAACGCCGCGTCGACCGCCCGTGCGCAACTGCCCATTGATGGCACGGACCTGAAGGCTCAGCTCAACGCCTCCTATGAGAAGTGGAAGATCACCCGGTCTGAAGAACTCAAGGCCATTGCTGCAAACAAACAGAAGACTCAGTCAGAGGCACCGGCGACTGAGGTCGGGCCATCCAGCAGCGAGATTGATGAAGGGGGCAAGCCTGTGCGGGATGGCAGCAGCGGGTATCCGCTGCTGATTGCCAGCATGAAGCGGGGGCAGATCACTGAAATCAAACCGGAGAATGTCACGAACTGGCAGGATCCGCAGCCCACAGTCATTCAGGGCAAGCCAGGCTGGGCGGTGAAAGTGGGCTGTAATGTGAAGACGGTTTTTGGGATGCAACCCACCGAAGCACAGGCCCTGGTGCTCAATGGCAAGGTCGTCGGATGGTACTACACCGGTTCAGGCGAAGAGGTGCCGTAATGATTTTTGAAAAGGATGCAGTTTCCATTTGCCAGCGGGAGATGAGCGTTTACTATCGCGACCCCAAACGGCAAAGGAGCGGTAGTTCAGTTGGTTAGAACGCCAGCCTGTCACGTTGGAGGTCGCGGGTTCGAGCCCCGTCCGCTCCGCCAGTTGGGTTATTCAGGCCGCCTTGCATTCAATGCAGGCGGCCTTCTTTTTTGCCCACGATCCGCGGTGGTGTTGATGACCCACAGCGTGCCCCGACTTTGGAAGGATGGTGGCCTACTTATTCGCTAAAACACTTTCAAAGCAGCGCTGCTCCTCGGGCAGCATGCTGGCCTGCGGATTGATGGCTTTGATCACGCCGAGCGCTTCATTGTGAAATCCGCCGCTGTTCGCGATGGCGGCAAAGACGGCGCGCTGCCCTTCCGTGAGTGGATTGAGATCAATGTACTGCAGGTTTTGCACCGCCTGCTGAGTGTCGTGCAGACGCCAGCGAGCCAGGGCGACGGTGAGTTTGCGCAGATTGTCAGCCGGTTGGATTTTGAGCAAATTGACGGCATTCCGAAGTGAGAGTTCGATGTTTTTACCCGTCAGCAGGCAGACATAGAGGTAGCTTTCGACAAAGTTGGTGTCATCCGGCCACCGCGTGACGGCGTCCTGTGTGGCCTGGATCAGAGATTCTGTGCTGCGATTGGCCAGGCATGCCTTGATCAGACCGGAGAATGCATCACGTTCGATGCGTGGCGAAGCTGAGGCGCGCTGAGCCGCCTTGATGGCCTGGCGGTAGGCATCTTCAGCGATGTCAAAATGACCGCGTTGCTCGCCATACCTGGCAATTTGCAGCAGGGCGTCATATCGGCCGTTGAACTGGGCAGCATCCTTGGCGGCGATCAGCTTGGAGCGGAGTTCTTCGGCAGGCTTTTTCAAAATGTAGGCCAGGTGCGCACGAAACATCGCCACCGTGGTGGGGTCGAGCACCTCTGCGACCTTGGGATCGTTGACCAGCCGCTCGAGATCATCGAATTTCTGCAGCATGGTGAGGGCATTGAGGTAGTTTTCCAGCAGGCGGGGATGTCTCTTGGCTTCATCCTCGGGCAGCACGGACAGCACCTGGCGAAACTCCCCCTCTTCGACCAGCCAGCGAACGAAGGGCAGGAGCTGGTCACGTTTTTTGTCCCGATACCTGGTCGTGGCGGCCATCACGATTTCTTTTTTGTGACCGGGTGACTGCTGAACTTCACGCTTCAGCGCACTCACGTAGTGCCTGTCATCGGCCTTGGGATGATTTTTGAGGCGTTCGATCAACCGGGTGGTGTCTGCAGGTGTCAAAGAGGGCAGGCCGTCGATGAACTCCAGGGTTTGAAGGCCAATCGCGTCATCTCCGGAAGCCAGTTTCCAGAGCGTATCCATGCCCAGGCCGACTTCAGCCGCATTGCCAGAGGCCAGCTGTAACTTGGCGAGGCGCAGCGCGCTTTCCTTGTCGTCCGGGTGTGACTGCGCGTAATTGTGCAGCACATTGAGCAGTTGCCTGCTCTGCTCACGCTGCCCCCAGACATCCTCAGCCAGTTGTATCAGCGCCTCGCTGGGCTGCTCCACCCGCATCAGTTGTTCCAGCGCCTGGGAGGCCTCCTTGGGTTTTCCCAGATTGAGGAGGCAGCGCACATGAAGCTGCTCATCGCCCGGAGTCAGGACGTCAAGATCCTTCAGCTTCTTATAAAAGTAGAGGGCGGTGTCACGCTTCATCAGCGTGAAGTATTCAAAGTTCAGCCGGATGGCCTCCTCACTTTCCGGGGCCTTTGAATAAGCCTCCTGCGCCTTCATCACCGCATTCACCACCTGGCCATTTTCCGCCATCTGCCGCGCCTCCTTCACCAAGCTCGCCGCACGCATGTTCTTGATCGAGTTTTTCAGCGGTCGTGCATAGACAATGCCGAGGATGAGCAGGGTGGTGCAGATGCCGACGATCACAAAGCCCGCGATCCAGCGCGCCAGCGGGGACTGCCTGTCCCGATGCGCCACAGTTGGCGGCACCAGCCATTCCCAGGCAGCAATGAAAGGCCGCCACAGAAGGAAGGGCTTTTTCGTGGGATCTTTGGTGGGATCAATGTTTTGGTTCCAAAGCATGAGGGGACGCGAGAGGGGCGTTGAATGTAGGTGTGCAGGATGCGCCGTCACGTTGAAATTTTTTCTGCAACCTGATTGGCAAATTTGCCGTTGAAGGCATCGCGCCAGCTGAGAGAATTCAGTTGAAAAGCCCTGTGTGCCTCCTAAAGCAGCATTCCGCGATTGAACGTCCGGAGGGGGCGAACAACCAGAACCGCCTCCCTGTGGCGTTCCGTTTTCCCAACCAACCGATCCAACGACGTTATGATCCAAGTTAAGAACCTCATCAAGGTGTTCGGCACCAAAGTGGCTGTCGATGATGTCTCCTTCTCCGTGGAAAAAGGAGAAGTGCTGGGTTTTCTCGGGCCGAATGGTGCCGGCAAATCCACCACCATGCGCATGGTCACCGGCTATTTCCGGCCCACCAGCGGCAGCGTGAGCCTCTGTGGAATCGACATGCTGGAAGAGCCTGAACTGGCCAAGCAGCGCCTCGGCTACCTGCCCGAAAACGCCCCCCTTTATTCCGACATGACCGTGGCGAGCTTTCTGGGCTTCTGCGCCGAGCTGCGCGGCCTGCATGGCGCTGACCGCACCCGGGCCATCGACCGCGTGCTGGACCTGTGCTTTCTGGACAGCGTGCGCAACCAGAGCGTGGACACGCTTTCGAAAGGCTACCGCCACCGCACCTGCTTTGCGCAAAGCATCATTCATGACCCGGATGTGCTGATCCTCGACGAGCCCACGGACGGCCTCGATCCGAATCAGAAGCACGAGGTGCGCGGCATGATCAAGCGCATGGGCCAGAACAAGGCGATCATTTTTTCGACCCACATTCTGGAGGAAGTCGAGGCCGCCTGCTCCCGCGCGATCATCATCGACCGCGGGAAGGTGGTGGCGGACGGAACGCCTGAAAGCCTCAAGAAACTCGTTCCAGGAGCGAACTCGCTCGACGAAGTGTTCCGCAGCATCACCAATTCAGACACCGGCGCCAGAAAGGCAGCCTGAGCCCTTTCCCTTTTTCCCACCCCCAATCCAACCAACGCATGAGCAATCGAGACATCCAAAACACACTGGCCGTCTTCAAGCGGGAGTTTATGGCCTATTTCAACTCTCCCGTGTTTTACGTCATCGTCGTTATTTTCCTGCTGGCGACGAATGGCTTCACGTTCTTTTTCTCCCGCCTGCTGGACAGTGACGACGTTTCACTGGCCACGCGTTTCTTTGTCTGGCATCCGTGGATCTACACGGTGCTGGCGCCTGCCGTGGGCATGAGGCTCTGGTCGGAGGAGCATCGCCTGGGTACCATTGAACTGCTCATGACCATGCCGGTCTCACCGTGGCAGGCCATCTGGGGCAAGTTTCTGGCGGCTGCCGTGATCTGGCTGATCGGACTGGCGCTGACGTTCCCCATCGTCGCGACGGTGGTCTATCTGGGAGATCCGGACAGCGGCCCCATCATCAGCGGCTATGTGGCCAGCTATCTGTATGCCATGGCCTGTCTGGCAGTGACCTCCGCCATCAGCGCCTTCACGCGCAGCCAGGTGGTGTGCTTCATCATCAGCGTGGCCTTTTGCCTCGTCATCGCCCTCATCGGCGATCCCGGTCTGACGCAGACGGTGGTCAATGCGGTGCCCAACGGAATGGAGTTCGTGGTGCGGTTCATCAGCTATTTCAGCTTCATGGATCACTTCTTTGAAATGACCAAGGGCATCTTCGTCCTGCGTGACGTGCTCTACTTCGTTTCGGTCATCGTTGTGGCGCTGCTGGTGACCGATCTGGGTCTCCGCTCCAAGCGCGCCTGATCGCCCCATCGAGCTTAACTTTTCAACCAACTCTTCTTTTTCAATATGAGTGCTTCCAACAAGAACGCCGCTGCCGGCGTCACCGCCCTGTTGATCATTGCCGTCATTTTCGCCCTCAACTTCCTCGTTGGAGGGGTGGGATTTGGCAACGTCCGCCTCGACCTCACCGAGGATGGATTGTTCACCCTCTCGCAGGGCACGAAGAACATCCTCAGCCGGATCAACCAGGACGAGCCGGTGACGATCAAGTTTTATGCCACCAACGATGACCGGGTGATGCCGAACATCCTCAAGCCGCATGCCCGTTCCATTGAGGACCTGCTGCTGGAGTATGAGAAGCAGAGCAACGGAGGCGTTTCGCTTGAAGTCATTCATCCGAATCCTGACACGGATGATGAAGACAAGGCGAAGGATGACGAAATCCGCGGCATGCAGGTCAACCAGGAGGGGGACCATATTTATCTGGGTCTCACCGTGCAGTGCCTCGACCGCAAGGAGGTCCTGCCGTTTCTCAATCCGGAAGATGCGACCGCGTTTGAGTACGATGTGTCCCGCGCCATTGCCAAGGTCATCAAGCCAACCAAGACCGTCATCGGCCTCATGAGCGCCATGCCCATCGGCGGGGTGCCCTCCATGCCCTTCCAGCAGCAGCGCGGCCCGGAAGCCTGGGCGATCGTCCAGCAGCTTCGCTCTGACTATGAGGTGCGTGAAGTGCCCATGACGACCGACAAAATTGACAGCGACATCACCGTCCTCCTGGTGGTGCATCCGGCAGACATCACCAAGACGGCAGAGTTTGCCATCGACCAGTACCTCCTCGGGGGGGGCAATGTCATCGCCTTTGTGGATCCGCAGAGCCTGCTGGCCCAGGCGATGAGCAGCCAGCCAAATCCGATGACCGGCCAGCCGGGCAACATGATCAACACGTCCTCCGACCTGCCGAGTCTCTTCAAGGCCTGGGGCATCAGCTACCAAAAAGACATGGTGCTGGCGGACATGAACTACCGTGGCAACCTCCAAGGGCGCCTCATGCCGACGGCTCTGCAGCTTCCCGGCCAGGCCATCAATCAAGACGACCGAGTGACTGCCGGTCTGCAGTCCTTCACCCTCATCAATGCCGGTGCCCTGGGCATCGACCGCAAGGAAGGGATTGATGTGATCACTCTCGCCACCAGTTCGGAGGCTTCGGAGCTGATCGACACGGCTGCGGCGGACAAGCTGCGCCGCGAGCCCATGGTGAACTTCACCGCCAGCGGCAAAAAGCAGGTGCTGGGTGTGCGTATCACCGGGAAATTCAAGACAGCCTTCCCGGATGGCAAGCCTGCGGCTCCTGCCGGCCCCAAAGAAACGGGCGGACCTGAACAGGACGCCAGCGCACCGGGGGCTGCGGCAGCAGCGGCCAAGGCTCCTGAAAAGAAGGCAGATAATTCACTCAAAGAATCCAAAGACAGCGAGCGCAATGTCATCCTCTTTTCAGACGCTGACATGCTGTACGATGCCTTCTGCCTGCGTCAGGGAGACCTGGGGGTCGGCCTCGTCACGACGGGCGGGAATCTGCCGATGGTGCTCAATGCCGTGGAGGTGCTCGTCGGTGGGGGGGATCTCATCCAGGTTCGCAACCGCAAGTCTCCGATCCGCCCCTTCGTCAAGCTGAAGGAGATGCGTGAGACGGTGGAAGAAAAATACCGTCCGCAGCTGGTCGAGCTGGAAAAGGAACAGCAGGTCCTGGCGGATAAGCTCAGCAAGGCCAAGCCTCAGCTCGACCTGAAGAAGGGTGCGCTGATCGTGGACCAGAGCACCATGAACAACATCAAGGAGATGGAGAAAAACTCGAAGACCATCGACAAAGAGGTGAGGAACATCCGCAAAGAGGTCAACAAGGAGGTGGAGTTCCGCAAGACGGTGATCAAGAGCCTCAACGTTCTGGTCATTCCTTCCTTTGTCTTCCTGTTCGGCGTCACCTTCGCCATTGTTCGTCGCACCCGCACGGCCGCGGCCTGATTCATTGGAACCCCCGTTTTAACCACCTGTTCTTTTCCTCAACGCCATGAAGAAGATCATCATCCTTTTGGTATTACTCGCTGCCATTGCTGGCACCGCCTACGTTCAGTCCAAAAAGCGCAATTCGCGTCTGAACCGCGCCGTCATGACCGTGAAATCACGGGAGCTGTTGTTTCCTGATTTTGACATCAACGGCATCAAGAAAGTCCGGGTCAAGGAGGACAAGTCCGAGACGACTCTCGCCGTCCAGAATGACACCTGGGTCGTCCTTGAACGTGCGGGATATCCGGTGGAGAAAGAGAAGCTCCAGACCGCGCTGCTGAGCCTCAAGTATGAAAAGGTGAAGGATGGACGGCGCATCGGCAAGGACTCGTGGGGCAAGGTGGGAGTGAATGCTCCAGGCAATGCCACCGCGAGTGGAGCCGGCACCCTGGTGGAGCTGTTTGACGACAAGGATGTGTTGAAATACTCCTTTGTTCTGGGCGGGCAGGTGAACAGCTCGGGCGGGTCCAACAACGACCAGATGCAGATGTTTGGCGGACCCAAGGGGCCACGCTTTGTGCGTGTGCAAGGGGAGGAAACCATCTGGGAGATCAATGACCAGCTTCCGGATCTGGTGGCCAAGCCGGATGCCTGGCTCTCCAAAAGCTTCATCGATGTGCAGAAGCTGAAGTCGGTGGAAATCACCGCTGCAAAACCGGCTGACTCGTGGAAGGCCTCCCGCGCCAACGAAACGGGAGATTTCGCCCTCGATGGAGCGGGACCGGGCGAAAGCCTCGACGCAGGCAAGGTCTCGCTGGCGACACTGCTCTCCAGCCCGACCTTCAACGACGTGCTCGGCAAAGACAAGGCAGCCGCCCTCATGAAAGACGCGGTGAAGGCAAAGCTCACCACCTTCGATGGCTTCACGTACAACATTCAGGCTGCAAAGCAGGCAGGGCAGGGGGAAGGCGACAAGTACTACCTGACTTTCACTGTCAGTGCGGACATTCCCAAGGCGCGCCCTGCCGTGAAGGATGAGAAGCCCGAGGACAAAAAGAAAAACGACGAGGCTTTTGCCGAAGAAAAGAAACGGCTGGAAGAGAAGCTGGCCAACGAGAAGAGGTTCGAAGGCTGGGTGTACGAGGTCACGGAATACACCGTGAGCAGCCTTTTGAAAAAGAAGTCAGAAATTCTCGCCGCACCTGCTCCTGCCAGCCAGCAACCGCCACCTGCCGCAGGTGGCAGTACCAGTCCTGCCGGGCTGCCGGACATCAAAAAGATGATTCCCGGCCTGAACATGGCCACGCCGCCCGGCGGCGCTGAGGTTCCTGCTGTCCCGGCTGCTAATGCCACACCTCCTCTCAGCGTGACCACGCCTGCCGTGCCTATGCCGGCGGCTCCGAAACCCGAGATGAAGCCGGCACCGGCTGCGGATGCCAACCCCATCACGGGTGAGAAACCTGTGAAGCCTGCAGCAGACAAGCCGGCAGACGCTGCGAAGCCTGCAGCAGACAAGCCGGCAGACGCTGCGAAGCCTTCGGCAGACAAGCCAGCAGATGCAGCGAAGCCTTCGGCTGACAAGCCGACAGATGCTGCGAAGCCTGCGGCTGATCTTCCGAAGTGAGCTGAAACGGCGACTTTTCCGAAACGGAGTGATGTCATGCATCACTCCGTTTTTTTTACGGTGCAGGCTCCGCAAAGTGGGCTGTACCAAGATGCCGTTGAACACGCCCCGGCCGTCAGGAGGAGGAACTCGTTTGCTCCTCCCAGCGCGCCAGCAGCCAAAGCACATCTGACAGGCGGTTCAGAAAGCGGATGAGTTCTTCATTGGGCACTTCGTCGGGCGTGCCCTGAAGATCGATGACGTTGCGTTCAGCGCGGCGGCAGGCGACGCGGGCGAGATCGGCATAGGCGCCGCTCATGACGCCTGCTTCGCCGGGGAGGGCCCAGCCTTTGAACTTCAAGGCTCCGCCGGCTTCCAATTTGGCCACCCATTCGTCGAGCCAGAGGACGTTGGGTGTGGAAATACGATCGGGGTGCGTGGCGGCGTAGCGGCTTTCCTCGCCGGGGGGAGTGGCCAGCTCGCCCATGAGCTCGATGAGCCAGCGCTGCACCTGGGGAACGACGAGCTGCGTCTCCTCACGGAGGGCGGCAATGCGCAGCGGGCCCAGTGCGGCGTTGAGCTCGTCCACCGCACCAAGGGCGTGGACACGGGGGTGGGATTTGGCAAGACGACAGCCAAACAGCAGGTCGGTCTGGCCTTGATCTCCTTTGCGGGTGGCGATGGACATGGGATGGGGGGGATGAAATCAGAATGACGAATGAAGAATGAAGAATGAAGGGGGAATGGGTGGGTTACTCGTCGGGGAAG
>Ga0209066_10000079_pt1 | contig 131417 bp, 146 predicted proteins | sample All_14_2_FD_187198 | JGI IMG/M metagenome (GOLD analysis project Ga0209066, IMG submission 187198) | Freshwater microbial communities in response to fracking from Pennsylvania, USA - Allegheny Zone_MetaG_DW_15 (SPAdes) (version 2) ...
ATTGGAGTCTCGGTTGTCTTCGCTTGCCATGACGGCCAAGGAAATTACCTCTTTCTCAAACGTAGTGCCAACTGTCGCGATGAGCATGGTACGTGGGATCCGGGCGCTGGCGCTATAGAGTTTGGAGACACAGTAGAAGAGACGCTGCGAAAGGAAATTGCAGAAGAGTACTGCACTGACGTGCTCGCGTTTGAACGACTCGGATATCGCGATGTGCATCGGGAACATGATAGAAAGAAGACTCACTGGATAGCACTGGATTTTAAAGTACTAGTCGACAGGGCTAAGGTAAAAATCGGGGAGCCTCACAAAGCCGACGAGTTGGGTTGGTTCAAAATAAATGCGTTCCCAACGCCGATGCATTCACAGTGGCCGGTATTTTTCGAGCTCTATAAAAGCAAGTTGTTCTAAATTAGATAGCGGCAGTTCCCAGAATTTTGCAGAGGAGTATACTTACAGCATGAAAGGATACGTACACAACATAGAAAAGGAATCGCTCGACAATGAGTATTTTAGAAAAGTGCTATATACCGATGAGCGGTTGCAGCTCGTCGTTATGAGTCTTGCGCCAAATGAGGACATCGGGGAGGAAGTCCATGAACTCGATCAGTTTATTCGCGTGGAGAAAGGCGAAGGGAAGTCAGTGCTAAACGGCGAAGAACACGTTATCAGTGATGGTTACGCTATTATCATTCCAAAAGGAGTACGTCATAACATCATTAACGGTGAAAATGGTCACATGAAGCTTTATACGATTTACACTCCGCCTCAGCACATGACTGGAACGATCCACAAAACGAAAGCCGAGGCTGAGGCTGCTGAGGAACACTTCGACGGACGTATAACCGAATAAGGTCTAGGCGTAGCAGAATCTCTTCATGAATCGCATTGTTGTTAAAATTGGCACCAAAGTTTTGACTGGTGAAGATGACGCACTTGACGCTGCTTTTTTGGAGCGTTTAGTCACACAGATTGTGGAACTGCGGAAAAAAGGTGTGCAGGTGGTAGTGGTTACGTCCGGCGCCGTAGGCGCTGGCAAGAGTCTTGTGTCACTTGAAGGAATCGAATCCGAAACCATACAAAAGCAGGTCTATGCTGCTGTCGGTCAAGTAACACTCATGCAAACGTACGCGGAGTTTTTTGCTGCGCATGATTTTCATTGTGCACAGGTACTTGCAACTAAAGAAGATTTCCGCGACGAGGCGCACTACAAGAACATGCAGAACTGTTTTGAAGGATTACTTCTCGATAACGTTGTACCAATTGTGAATGAGAATGACGTGGTGGCTACGACAGAGCTTTTGTTTACCGACAATGACGAGCTTGCTGGATTGGTCGCTACACAACTTGCTGCGGACAAACTCATTATTCTCACGACGACCAATGGGGTCTTGGATAAATATGGTAGTACGATTCCGGAAATTAATTCCAAGAATGCCGCACAGGCTGCTCAGTACGTCACTCCGGATAAATCAACAGGCGGACGCGGGGGCATGACCTCAAAGTTTGCCGTCGCCCTTGGTCTTTTGGAAAAGGGGATTGTGACACACATCGTGGATGGTCGTCACGAAAATGTGCTTCTTGAGATTGCAGAAGATAAGGCAAGCGGTACGAAGTTTGCAGAACACTAAGCGTTCCACAGAGAGGTGCTGAGGTTTACACGCACACCGGAAAAGGCGACTCCTTCATCTTGAAGTTTTTGGTGCTTTATAAGAGTGCCGCCGTAGGCGTAGCCAGTGAGCAAACCATCCGCTCCTACGACACGATGACAGGGGATGTTCTTGGTATCGGTATTGGTACTCATGAGACGACCGACTGCGCGTGCAGCGCGCGGCGAACCGGCAAGTTTTGCAACTTGGCCATAGGTGGCGACCTTGCCTTTCGGAATTTGTGCTACAACAGCAAGAGTTTTTTCTCGAAAAGAGTCCATGGAGAAAGTATAGCAAAATGGTGTTTATCTCATTGATCTGTATTTTATGTTGCTATTCTGGCGTCATGGTATGATGTTTTGCATATGGAAAATAATGATTCGGGAATGAATAAGTTTTTGGTTCCGGCAGCTGTTGTGCTTGCGGGACTTTTTATTGCGGGCGCAGTTATGTGGAATGGTTCGAACCCAGTGGGTACGGGCGACACGGCAGCGGCTCCAAGTGTTAATATTAACGACGTGAAAACAGACGGACTCCCCTTTATCGGTCAGGCAGATGCTCCCGTAACGATTGCGTTCTGGAGCGATTACCAGTGCCCATACTGTAAGGCATTTGAAGTGGGTGGTGTAACAGGACTCAACATTGTTCCTGCGCTTCCAGAAATCATTACAAACTATGTCGATACCGGAAAGGTAAAAGTGGTCTTCTTCGACTTCCCGTTCCTCGGGAATGATTCAATTACCGCCGCTGAATACAATCAGGCAATCTGGAAGCTTTATCCAGAGCAGTACTTCGCATGGCGTACGGCTATGTATGAGGCACAAGACGAAGAGGGTGATCAGGGCTTCGGGGACGCAGCGTCAATTGACACGCTGAATGCAACCATTGCCGGGCTTGATGCAGCAAAAATCGCTGCGGACGTCGCCGCAAACAAGGCAGCGTATGACGCACAGGCAAACGCTGAGCGCGCTGAGGGTCAGAAGTTTGGAATTAACGCAACACCATCGTTCATCATCGGGGATCAGATGATTCCCGGTGCCGCGGCGTTTGCAACGTTCCAAGCGGCTATCGACGCAGAGCTCGCTAAATAATAGGTTTGAAAAAATGCAAAACCCAGCGCAAGCTCTGCTTGCGCTGAGTTTTGCTATAATTGACCCATGCAAATAAAAGAACTTGGGCATGTGGTGCTCTACGTAACCGATTTGATCCGGATGGCTGACTTTTATCGAGATACGCTCGGATTTAACGAAATTGCACACAACTGGCCCATGGCGCTTTTCTCAAGTGGTCGTACGCACCATGAACTTCTTCTCATCGAAGTTGGCGGTGTGCCGCGTACCGGCATCAACGAGATGCGTCCAGGGCTGTATCATATTGGTTTAAAAATAGGAGATGGAGAGCGTGCCGCACAGGAAACCTACGAAGAACTTCAAAAGAAAGGGGTGCGGATTGTCGGAACTGCCGACCATGGCATCACACATAGCATCTATGTACTTGATCCAGATGGAAATGAGCTTGAACTCTATGCTGACATCGGTGATGCTTGGAAGCATGACCCAACCGCTATACTGGCACAGGCAAAACCGCTCCATTTTCGCTAAAGTCTTGCAGCTTCTGGCTCTCGGGAGTTTCGGTGTATGATACTGGCATGCTTCCTTTCATTGCGTGTGCTGCCTTCGTAGCTACCTTCATTGGCGGTTCGTTTGCGCTTCGGTTTCGGGATCATTTACACCTTATTCTAGGTTTTTCGGCAGGTGCGGTAGTGGGTGTCGCTTTTTTTGATCTTTTACCTGAGGCTTTTGAAATTGGTTTGAAGTATTATTCGACCGGTACCATGGCGCTCTTTATTGGGTCAGGATTCTTGATTTATCTTATTCTTGACCGGCTCGTTTTCAATCATACCCATGCTGAACATACTGAAGAAGTGGGGCATATCCACAAAGAACGTCGTGGCGCCTTTGGCGCTTCTACTCTTTCTGCACATAGTTTTCTCGATGGGATTGCGGTCGGTATTGCCTTTCAAGTGACGCCCGCCATAGGCTTTATTGTTGCTGCGGCTGTCCTCGCACACGATTTCTCGGACGGCATTAATACAGTAAATCTGGTGTTACGAAACGGTAGTTCATGGAAAAAAGCACTTGGATGGTTGTTTGTCGATGCACTTGCTCCAGTACTCGGTATTCTTGTAACTCTTTTTGTGTCTGTTCCAGAATTTGCGCTCGGGCCAATTCTTGCGCTTTTTGCCGGTTCATTTTTGTACTTGGGTGCTTCAGATTTGATTCCTGAGAGTCACCATCAGCATCCACGTCTCGTTACGACTTGTATGACACTACTCGGCGCAGGCCTTATTTATGGAGTCGTCCGCCTTGCTGCATGATAACGTGTGGGGGAGTGGTATACTTTTCACCAATGTATGCCGTGCTCGCGAACGTCATAGGGTTTATTGAGGCGTCTCGATACGGGCTCCTGTTTCTTGGAACTCTCTTCGGCAGTCCTCTGGTTATGGTCGCCGCGGGCTACTTGGTGCATATTCATCAGCTCGAGTTTCTTCCGACCTACCTAACTGTTGTAACTGCTGATATCGTAGGAGACATTGGGTGGTACTGGGTCGGACGAGTTGGAGCGCGTCCTTTCTTGCTTCGTTATGGCCCGTATTTCGGGATGACACAAGATTTGATGAATCGTATTGAGCATCGCTTCCTGAAGTATCACGAACGCATTCTCATTATTTCTAAACTCACCATGGGTTTTGGTGTAGCTATCGGTGTTCTGGCGGTAGCGGGGATGATGCGCGTGCCGTTCTGGCGCTACCTTGCAATTAATCTCTCAGGTGAACTTCTCTGGGCACTCGTTCCATTACTGATTGGTTTTTATTTTGGTAACATTTCAGAGTTTGTTCCCGAGTCGTTACGATTTGGCTTCGTTGCTATAGGATTTGTTGGTGCAATTGTATTGCTGCGCTACGGTATGAAAAAACTTTCCGCGCGAGAGTGGTAATCTAGCGAACTGATTCGATGTGCGATGAGTCCTTTTTGGGTTTTCCAAAAATGACCCATACGGCGTTACGTATGTAGAAAGCGGTCGTCTTAACATAGCCGAGCTTTTTGTAGCGGCGCCCCGAAGAATCCAAAATAATATCGAATGTGAATTTTACACGACCAAACTTCGAGGCGCGGAGAGCAGTGTCAACATCATCCCCGCTGAAGGTAAATGAGGTGTCGAAACCTCCCATTTTCTCAAGTGCGTCACGGCGGAGCACCATGTTGCCGGTTACGCCCATGGCACTCGTAAAAAAATGGGTGATGTGTGCAAAGTGCCAATTAAGCCAAAAAGCAAATGCGTGTCTGTGAGGGAGGTCATAAAACCAGTAGGGGCCAGTAAGGCAGACGAGTTTTGGGTCGCGCGCAAAAGCGTGCTCAACCTTTTCAATCCATCCCGGGCGCAAGAGCGTGTCTGCGTCGAGGAAGGCGATCAAATTCCCGGTGGTTTCGTCGACACCGCGCTGACGAGCAAAATTTGTACCTTTGCAGTTCTCACGTACTACACGCACGCCAGGAAAGGAGGCTGCTATGGCTGCAGTGTTGTCAGTTGAGGCGTTATCAACCACGACTATTTCTTTAAACTTGCTACCGCCATACTCGACTGCGGCGGTGAGACATTTGCCGATACCTTTTTCCTCGTTGTAGGCGGGAATGACTAGCGAGAGTTCCATGTGTGCTTATGGTATCATGGAGGTATGAAACTCTTCTTACAATGGATTATTTCCACAGTCGCTATCGGTGTTGCTGCCTATCTTGTTCCGGGTGTGGTTGTGACGCCGATAGGCGCACTTATTTTGGCAGTCGTGCTCGGCGCGCTCAATCTCTTTATCCGCCCTATCTTGGTGGTGCTTACGCTCCCTATTACGATTCTGACACTCGGTCTCTTTACGCTCGTTATAAATGCAATTCTCGTGATGCTTGCGGCATATCTGGTCCCTGGCTTTGGGGTAGCAGGATTTTGGTCAGCACTCGCGTTTGCGGTAGTGCTTGTAGTGATAAATTGGGTATTCGATTTGTGGAGCCATGATTGATCCGGATCTTGCCGTAAGACTTGATGAGATAGCCGCCAAAGCAGACGCAGCATACCGCGCCGCAGAGAAAGTTCGCCGCTATCTTTTTTGGACAGGAGTAGTTACGGTTGCCTTAATCATATTGCCGATGATTGGGCTTGTATTCGCTATTCCTGCGTTTATGTCGAGCTACGTCGCGCCACTACAGCAGGTCAGCGGAAGCTCAGGTTCTATTCAAGACACGGTCAATACGCTGAACTCGCTTGGACTCTAAACTAAAGAGCTTTTTTCCCGCGGAGTATATTTACAAAAATAGGAAGGAACGAAATAACAATAATCAGGAGTGAGAGCGGAAGGACATACCGTTCTGAGTCAGGGAGAACTGTACCAAGCGTAAAGCCTAGTGCGGTCATGCCGACGCCCCACACTACAGCACCGAGGGCGTTGTACATGATAAAAGTGTGGTATTTCATGCGTCCTACGCCTGCGAGGATTGGTGCAATAGTACGAACGATTGGCACGAAGCGGGCAAGTACTACTGCCCGGCCGCCATATTTTGCATAAAAATGCTGTGCGCGGGTCACATAGCTTTGTTTGAAAAAGAGGGATTCTTCATGTTTGAAAAAGTTGCTGCCGACGTTTTTCCCGAACCAGTATCCAACTGAGTCGCCAAGAATTGCGGCTATCACCACGGTAAGCGCGAGTGGTCCGAAAGAGAGTACGCCGCCGCCCGCAAGAAGTCCGGCGGCAAAAAGAAGCGAGTCACCGGGAAGAAAGATACCGAACAGTAGACCGCTTTCGGCAAACACCAAAAGAAGCGAGTCACCGGGAAGAAAGATACCGAACAGTAGACCGCTTTCGGCAAACACCAGAAGTGCAATGCCAACGTAGCCGCCGGTGCGTACAATCGCAAGCGGATCTAGGTGTGCACACGCAAGAATGAAGTCGAGCATTTGCGTGCAGTATACTAGATGAATGGAATCAATGCCGAAGCTATCGACACCTGAAGAGGAGTTGGCATATCTTCGCGCGGAGATCGCAAAGAAGGAGCAGGAACTTTTAGCCCGCGCAAAAAACAGCGGCGAGACACAATTGTCACGAACTGAAATTGTCACGGAGCAACTTTCTGCTCATCATGCACGTACCGCAGATGAAATTTTGGCACCGGATTACAAAATCTCAAACGAAACGGCACAGAGTGAGGCGGAGGCAATTATTGCAGAACTTGAACTTGGAAATGATGAGGTCGCCATCAGAAGCCTCCAGGAAGTCATGGAGACTAAGGGGATAAAAAACACCCTTTCTGTTTTGGAGCAAAGCAATAGCCCGCGTCTTTCAGACGATTTCCATCGTTATTTAGTGCGCTATCTTGCTGCTAACCTTCCGGTGAAAGGTCTTGATGAACAGGCACCAAAGTTTCGGGCTCTACGTATGATGCTCTATGAAATTGCGCTTCCCGAGCACAAGGAGAATGCACAAGGTAGGGAACGGCCTCTCAAAGAACTTCTTTCTGCTATGGAACAGTTGTATGCCGGATTACTCTCGGTAGAGAGCGCAACAAAAGGTGAACCAAATCACTTTGCACTTGAACTCGCCGTTCCCTCAGACAGACCAGATTTGCTTTTTTATGCTGCCATCCCAAACAGTAAAAGGAATTTGTTTGAAAAACAGCTGCTCGCGATTTTTCCTGATGCGTATATTACTGCCGTACCGAATGACTACAATATTTTTGTAGACGACGGGGACGGGACATCGGTAATTGCGGAAGCGGGACTCGCGGAACACCCCGCGTTGCCGCTCAAAGAGTATCCAGACTTCGACTATGATCCGCTGAACGCCGTACTTAATGCGTTTGCAAAAATCGAATCTACCGGAGAAGGCGCAGCGCTCCAAATAGTCGTTGAGCCACGCGGTGAGCGCCACGTGAAGCACTACCGAAAGATTTTGCAAAAATTGCGCAAAGGTGAGAAGCGTGATGTCGCGTTTCGAACTGCCGAATCAGAGTTAGGTGAAATTGGCCAGGATCTCTATAAAACGCTTTTTGCAAATAAAACAAAAGATCAAGAGAAAGCAAAAGAAGCTGAAATGCGTCAAGTCGAAACAAATAAAATCTATATAGAACAATTAGAAAAGAAAGTCGCCACGCCAATTGTCGGTACCACTATTCGTATTGCTGTTTCAGGAAAGGATGCCGGATTTGCTACTCAAACACTAGGGGAGCTCGAGGCCGCATTTAATCAATTTGGAAACACTTCAGGGAATCATCTCGTTTTTTCTCGCCTGGAAGGACGACGTGCAAAAAGCACATTTGAAGACTTCTCGTTCCGTGTCCCCACCACACATTCCATGCCGCTCTCGCTTCGAGAGCTTACGACGCTTTACCACTTCCCGCCAGAGGGTATTAAGTCAACACCACACTTGAAACAGTCGCGTTTTACGCATTCGCCTGCACCGCTCACGCTTTCACAGGAAGGAGTGCTTCTTGGCACTAATACCTACCGTGGACAACAAACACAGGTGCGACTTGAAATGGAAGATCGTCTGCGCCATCTCTACATCATCGGTCAGACGGGTGCCGGTAAAACAGGACTCATGAAGTCGCTTATCATGCAAGACATAAAAAACGGCGAAGGCTGCTGCTTCATTGATCCGCATGGCAGTGACATCATTGATATCCTTGCCGCCATTCCGCCCGAGCGTTACGAGGATGTCATATACTTTGATCCGGCAGACCTCTCGCGGCCGTTTGGATTGAACATGCTCGAGTATGATGGTGCCCGACCTGAGCAAAAGACATTCATCATCAATGAGATGCTGATGATTTTCAAACGACTGTATGGCGACGTGCCTGAGTCGATGGGCCCCGCCTTTGAACAGTATTTCCGCAATGCAACACAGCTCATCATGGAAGACCCTGAGAGCGGTTCGACTATTCTGGACATCCCTCGCGTTCTTTCAAATGCTGAGTTCCGCAAGATGAAACTTTCGCGTTCGATGAACCCCATCGTTAATCAGTTTTGGCAGGAAATTGCGTCGCAAGCGGGCGGAGAAGCGTCGCTTGAAAACATTGTGCCGTACATCACCAACAAGTTTGATGACTTCACCGCAAACGACTTTATGCGGCCCATTATCGGTCAGCAAAAGTCATCTTTTAATTTTCGCGAGGTTATCGACAATAAAAAAATTCTTCTCGTAAACCTCTCGAAAGGGCGCCTGGGTGAACGAAATGCGAATCTTCTCGGACTTATCGTCGTGGGTAAACTATTCATGGCGGCACTCTCCCGCGCGGACAATCCGCGCGGAATGTTTGCACCGTTCTACCTGTATATTGATGAATTCCAAAATGTCACCACGGATTCGATTCCCGGCATCCTTTCGGAGGCACGCAAGTACAAGCTCTCGCTTACGGTAGCGCACCAGTTCCTCGCACAGATAGACGAGAAGACGCGCGCAGCGGTTTTTGGCAACGTCGGTAATATGGCAGTGTTCCGTGTCGGCGAGGAAGATGCTGAATTCTTTGCAAAGCAGTTTGCACCAGTCTTTACGGCATTCGATTTTGTAAATATCGAAAATAGAAATGCTTATGTGCGAATCCTTACTCGAGGTATACCGCAAAAGCCGTTTGATATGAAGACGGCCGATTTGCCATCTCTTAATCATGAGCAAGTAGACGATCTAATTCAGTTGTCTGCACTTACGTATGGTCGGGACCGTGCTACCGTTGAGTCAATGATTCGTGATCGCTATTTTGTAAAGTAAGCATTATGGCACGAACACTCAATTTTTCATCAAGCGATCGAAAACCAGATACCGAAAAGCCGGACTGGGAAACGCTCCGTAAAAATGCAGAGGAAGGTGAAATGGTAACACGTGCAGAAATCCCAGGAGCTTCTCCGTACGCTGTTGAGTATGACAAAGAAGGCAAGGTTACGGCGATTATAACCGAAGATCGTGTGGCAGCAGAGAAAGAGGAGGCAATCACAGCGCGTCCTGAAGAAACTCAATACGTCCAGGAAGAAGAAGCTTCAGGACCGCAAGAACCTAAGGTTTACTATGCCTCTTCCTGGGGCGCCCCGGGTGAGAAACAGCCCGAAGATGCGGTGTCAAACGAACAAGTATCAGAGACGGGAGTGAGGAGTGAACCAAAAATTCCCGGCATCGAAAATATAAAACAGGCGCCCCCAAAAGAGATGCCCATAGCAGAAAAGCGGACGGCACCGGAATTAAAAGATAGTATCCCGAACTTGGCTGATCACTTTGCTGCAGTAACTGGTTCAACTGAAAGTACTCGAAAAGAGAAACGCGAAGCGAGTCTCTCATATCTAAAAAGTTTGGTTGAAAAGGCTTCGGGAACACTCGGGAGCGCATCAGAAAACTTTTCTCCAAAGTATGAAAAAGGACTTGCGTGGCTCGCGGCGCGGAAGGAGACACTCGGTCAGGATTTAAAGAGGTTTGGTATTGATTTTGCCAAAAATACTCTAGAGGATACCAAGAGTCTTGGGAGAGGTACTTTTCGTGCAGTCCGTAACCCGGGAGAGAGTGTACGTGCTACCGCTGAGATGGCGAAGCGAATCTATACGTATAAAAAATCTCTTTTCAATGCCGACCTTTCTTTGACCGACATGGGAAAGAAACTCGGTACTGATTTGAAAACTTTAGGACACGCATACCGGGCGATGCCGCAAAATAGGAAAATATTACTTTCCGCAGCACTTGCCGGAGGATCGTTAGGCTTTGGTGGCGGAGCAGCTCTGGTGGCATCTGTTTTTGCTGCCGGAAAGTATGGCGCTCGTGCGCTGTCCGGCCTCAGTATTTACACTGCGCTTGAGGCTATGGGCGAAGAAAAGATTTCAGCACAAGAAATTGAGACGCAAGAAATTCGCTCGCGGGTTGCCTCATGGAAAAAACACGGCATTGCTGCAGCAGCCGGCCTTGCTATCGCTTCGGGTGTTCCTGGTTCCGCTCTCAGGGAATTATTTTCAAGCGGTGAAGATGGTGTGAGTTATCTTTACCACGCGATGAATAGCGCCGCTCCGTCGAGTTCGCCCAGTGCGGCTTCCTCGGTTGAAGGACAGATTGGTGCTCATGGGCATGCGACGCTCGATGAACTGAAAAAAGAATCGACAGATTCTTTGCTCGATCACGGACCGGTGGATCTCCAAAACACTGTTTCAGAAGTAGCTCCTGTTGAAGGCGCTAAACACCTCACTCCGATAACCAGTCTTTCAGTTGAGGTAAAAAAAGGTTTTGGGTATGAACAAATGGTAAAAGAGCTTTACAGAGAATTGCATGATCCTGCAAAGCATTTTGATACGAGCAAGGTCATACCAGGAAGCGATTTAGAACAGATTCTTAAAGCCGATGATACGACCATAAATGGGTTAGTTCACCGATTGGCTGAAAGCCACGGTATTTTGAGAGATTCTTCCGGGGGCGCAATCGTGCTGGAACACTCACACATGACCTTTAGACCGGACGGATCACTCGAAATTACCGAGGGCGAGCATGGTCCAACGTATGTAAACTTTCCAGAAAACCCTGATGCTCCAGAACTTACTCCGGTCTCAGTGCCTGAAGTGCGCCCGGAACAGGTATTTCCGCCAGTACAGACCGTTGAGGCACCCCTGCCTGTCCATGAGGCGGCTCTTGCTACTCCCGATACTACCAGAGCTATGGCTCCAAGCGATACGCTTTCGTCAAGCGCATCGCATGATTTCAGTGGCCGCACCGGGGAGAGAGTGCCCTATGGTAAGAATGCTGGTGCAGGCGCTCACATTCCACTTCAAAACGCATCGCCAGAGATGTTGGTTCCAAATACTGAAGGGATTATTACTAATCATTTTGGCTTAGAGGTTTCTGCGACTGAACCACACATTTACGCCTCCCCTGACGGAAAACACCTCTTTGCATATGGCGGAGACGGTACCGCACAGGATTCAGTCATTACAGAGTACTTGAAATCACACAAAGGTGTCGTGGTGTATGGTACAGACAAGACAGGGCAGTACCGGGTACCGTACTACCAGGCACCAGATGGTAGTATTATGCCCGGACCGCCAATTCGTACCAAAGGTATCCTCGGTTTCTTTTCAGACTTCATGAAAGCGCCGTCGCCTGACGAGCTAAAAAACCTCGTACAGTAGTGTGATATTATTTCCGGTATGCCCGATGAAAATGAAATTCGACAGAAGGTAGCGGAAGATCTTGGCATTGCCGATCTCTCAGAAACCGAACAGAAAGAACTTATTAGTCAGTTTGGAGAGGTGGCACTTAAAGCCGCCACAGTTGCTGTGGTTGGTACTATGTCAGAAGAACAGCGCGCACAGTTTGCCGTGCTTGCCCAAGCGGGTGACGCGCAAGCAGTGCAAACATTTCTCGATGAGACAGTACCTGGTCATGAAGGAATCGCCTCAGCTGCCGTGATTGAAGAAGTAAAAAACTTCAGGGCTTCCCAAACCGCATAACAACTTTATTTTTCACTATGACAAAAATTCAAACCGGTATAGCAATAACGCTTGCACTTGTTGTAGTTGCGGTGTTCTTTGTTTTTCCGGGACTTTTCCCGTTTTCAACCACGCCATCCGCTCCGGCAGATGAGCAAGGAAGTGATTTACAAATGCAAAATGATTCAACAACAACTATGGACATTTCAGGAAATTCTGATCAGCTTCAGTCTGTCGACGAGATTGTTGGTACGGGTGCCACAGCTGAAGTGGGCGACATGGTGACCGTCAAGTACGTAGGCGCGTTTACAAACGGTACGGTGTTTGATGCTTCAGCAAACCACCCCGAAACACAAAATGGTTTTACGCTCACGCTTGGAGCCGGTGGCGTCATCAAGGGCTGGGATGAGGGTCTTGTTGGTATGAAAGAAGGCGGCAAGCGCAAGCTCGTGATTCCACCAGCACTCGGCTACGGCAGTCAGGACTACGGACCAATCCCAGGAAACTCAACGCTTGTGTTCGAAGTAGAGCTTATGAAAGTTCAGAAGGCAGCTCAGTAAGAAGTGCACGGTATATAAAAAGAATAAGGGCGCGAACCAATTGGTTCGCGCCCTTTGCCGTAGATCAATACGGACTTTTTTGCAGAATACGCAGGTTCGAATATTGCGGAAAGAGACTCATAACCTCACGACCACAGTTTTCGAATGTGTAGGTTTTGCCACCGCTTTGCACGATGCCGTTTGCAACACCGCCGGCAAAACCAGCAGCGCCTCCATATAGACCATAGTCCGTAAAATTGGCACCAGTGAATGCTTGGGAGCCAGTGCCAGTTCCGAGGAATCCGGCGATGCCGTAGAGCGTGCCGTTTGCCAGCACCGCGACGAGCTCGTTTGGCCGAACTGTCTTGGTGTAAATCCGGCAGGAGTGTTCGGCGCTCGCGAGAGCAGCAAGCTGGCGCTCGGTGACGTCGCCTTTGACGACGAAATTTAACGCCAGTTTGTCAGTGTCGAGCATCCAGTCGGGAACCTGCTGGTTGTGGGCAACCAGCGTATAGGTTTGCCCGTCGATTTCGCCGGTGAACTTGGTCAGTTCACCAGGTCCGGCGCACGCCGTGAGGGCGAGCGCGCAGAGTGCGAGAGTGCGAAGACAAGTCCTCGCCAAGTATTCTTCTTCATCATAATAAAGATCTCCGTCTTTGGGACTCCGCTACGGAGTCCATATTTCAGAAACGTATACCTAGGTATAATAATACACGTATCCGTGTATTTGTCAAATTGTAGGGAAGTGCGCTAGAGTCGAGGAAATGAGCGCTATTTCTTTTGAAATCGAGAAGATTTCCCCGCAAGCGGCGGGGCGCGCGGCCTCCCTCCGCGCGCGTGCCGGTATCCTCACGACGCCCCATGGCATTATTAAAACCCCTGCCTTTGTCCCGGTTGGCACCAAAGCAAACGTCAAAGGCATTTTTCCGGACACGCTTAAAAAGCTTGGTGCCCAGGTAGTGCTTGCAAACACGTACCACCTTTACCTCACGCCGGGAGAAAAGCTTGTGAAGGACGCAGGTGGCCTTGCAAAGTTCATGGGCTGGAACGGGCCAACCATGACCGACTCGGGCGGCTTTCAGGTGTTTTCGCTCGGCGCCGCGTTTGGGAAGACGATTACCAAGTTTGTCGAAGAAGAGGGTCCAAAAGAAGATGGTGTTGCAGTATATGACGAAAGCGTTGCATCGCAGCACGGACAACTTGCGGTGATTGATGAAGAGGGTGTCACCTTTACGTCGCACCACGATGGTTCGCTCCATCGCTTCACGCCAGAGCGTTCAGTAGAAATTCAGCAAGCGCTCGGCGCAGACATGTTCTTTGCCTTTGATGAGTGCACGTCGCCCTCCGAGCCATACGAGTACCAACGAGAGGCGATGGAGCGCACCCACCGCTGGGCCGATCGTTCACTAAAAGCGCACCGACAAAATATTGATGCAAACAAAAAGCAGGCAATCTTCGGTATTGTGCAGGGCGGTCGTCACGAAGATTTACGAAAAGAAAGTGCAAAGGAAATCGCCTCGCTTGGGTTTGATGGTGTCGGCATTGGCGGATCGTTTAGTAAAGAGGATATGCGTGGAGCGCTCCAGGCAGCCGTGGGGGAATTGCCTGAAGAACTTCCAAAACATTTTCTCGGCATTGGTGAGCCAGGAGACGTGCTCGAAGGCATTGCAAACGGCATGGATCTTTTTGATTGTGTGGCAGCAACACGCATTGGTCGTCATGGTTCTATTTATACAAAACGCGGTATCGTGCACCTGCCAAACGCTGCATGCCAGACTGATCTTGGACCGCTCGACCCTGAGACGTTTATACCGGGTACGGAACACTTTACTCGCGCATACGTTTCGCACCTCATCCGTAGCAAGGAAATGCTTGGTTCAATGATTTGCTCTATGCACAATGTTGGTTTCATTCTTGGCGTTGTAGCTGAAGCACGAGAAGCAATTTTGGACGGAACGTTCAATGAGTATCGAGAAAATTTTGTACGGAACTACTATCAAAAGTAAAAGCGGCCGACTCTAAAAGAATCGACCGCGACAGTTGCTGCGGTATTGGGCGGTTAAAGAAAATAGGCCGACCCCGAAGGATCGGCCTATAGATGTGTGAGGCAACACTTTTTATTCAGCGAGCGCTTTTGAGGATGTCCGGGCAATAAGATGCATCGAGGATTGATCCTCCGATTCAGTTGCTCCTTCTTCTTCGAAGCTGTTCTCGTTGTCTGGCGCTGCTTCCACTATCAATTGTTTTGGCAGGTTAACGGGTTTCCCATTCTTCCAGTCCACATCCATGATAAGTGCGCTGAGCCTATCGAAAGCTTTGTCGAATATCGCCCGGTTTGCACCGGAAAGCGACATCAAACTCTCGTTGACCCTCTTGAGAGTGTCTGTAGGAAGTTCAAAGGGTGGGTAGCCGCTCAACCAATTTTTCAGAATAGATTGTCTTTCCCGTTGCCTGCGGATTTCCACCATGGGTGTGCCGAGCTTGATTGACCCAAAGTGTACAAAATGAACGTGATGAAGTTCCTGCGCCATGGCAATAACCGGAATGAAATTAAGGACGCCGGTCATCTGGTATGGTGGAACCGCTGAACCGGGATGACCGTAACTTTCCATCAATTTGGACAGCGCGGTCTGGTCATTCCTCCAAAAGGAGAGACTGTGTTTCATTGAGTAAGACTGAGGGTACTTACTCAGAAACCAGATTGAGCCGCCCTTTTTTCCAAAAGCCATTTTTTCCCCGGACGTCTGCAACATGGCACGCCTTTTTGCTGGAGCCCCGACTGTTGCGGGCATGTTCATCAGTGATGCGGGTGCCTCTGCGTCATAAACTTTCGTATCTTTCATTTCTTGTGGCCTCTACCTTTAGCTAGAGAACAGAACTATTCTGTCTATGCTTTTTATACAACAAACATGGACAAAATGCACGTTCTGGGTTGCAAAGCACTTTTGGGTTGAGGGTGGCCAGAGTGCCAATTGGGTGCGTAGTTCTGAGTTTGGTATACACTTGAAATATGTCGAATTTCAAGCTTCACGCGCCGTTTCCGCCGGCGGGCGACCAGCCCGCCGCTATTAAAGCCCTTAATGAGGGGCTGGATAAAGGTCTGCGTCATCAGACGCTTTTGGGTGTGACTGGCTCTGGTAAAACCTTTACTGCCGCAAATGTGATTGCACACCTGGACAAGCCAACTCTGGTGCTCGCCCACAACAAGACACTTGCTGCCCAGCTCGCTCAGGAGTATCGCGAGTTCTTTCCAGAAAACGCTGTGCACTACTTTGTCTCCTACTACGACTACTACCAGCCGGAGGCGTACATGGCGCACTCAGACACCTACATCGAGAAGGAGGCACAAATCAACGCCGAGATTGACCGACTTCGCCACGCGGCTACCCAAGCGCTTCTTACACGGAAAGACGTGATCATTGTCGGTTCCGTTTCAGTTATCTACGGACTCGGTTCTCCGGAACAGTACGAGAAAGTACACGTGAAGCTCGTAAAAGGCGAAGAAGTAGAGGGAGGTCGTGCAGGACTCATTCGTAAGTTTATCGGGATTTACTTTGAGCGTACCAACGCTGACCTGGAGCCAGGAAAAATCCGCGCGGTGGGTAACGCGGTTGAGTTTATGCCGGTCAACGAGCAGACCATCTACATGGTGCGCTTTGATGGCGACACCATTTCTTCCATTGAGCAGCTCGACCCAGTCTCGCGTGCAAAAGTCGCCGACCCTGAGTCTGTTTTTGTTTTCCCAGCGAAACACTTCGTGACGAGCGAAACGGAGCGTTTGCGCGCCATCGAAGACATCAAAGCCGAGCTCGACCTCCAGCTCGCAAAGTTTAAGCGCGAAGAAAAGCCGCTCGAGTACGAGCGGTTGAAGCGCCGTACCATGCACGACCTTGCGCTCATCCGTGAGCTTGGCTACACCAACGGCATCGAGAACTACTCGCGCCACTTCGACGGACGAAAGCCGGGAGAAGCTGCACACACATTGCTTTCGTACTTCCCGCACAAAAAAGACGGCTCGCCAGACTTTCTCACCATCATTGACGAATCGCACGTTACGGTGCCACAGATCGGCGGCATGTTTGCGGGCGACCGCGCCCGCAAAGACAACTTGGTCGAGTACGGTTTCCGTCTTCCAAGTGCGCGTGACAACCGCCCGCTAACCTTCGAAGAATTTGAAGAACGTGTCGGACAAGTCATTTATACTAGTGCAACACCGGGCAACTATGAGCGTGAGCACTCCGAGCAGGTGGTGGAGCAAATCATTCGCCCAACCGGACTTATCGATCCTGAACTTCTCGTGCGCGGCGTTGTGGAAAAGGGTAGCTACAAAGGACAGATTGCCGACTTTATCGCTGAGGCTGAAATTGTCATACAGCGTGGCGGGCGGGCGCTTGGTACTACGCTCACCAAGCAAATGGCCGAAGACCTCGCAGACTTTTTGCGCGCAAAGGGAATCAAAGCTGAGTACATTCACTCAGACGTGAAGACGATTGATCGTATCGACATCCTTACGAACTTCCGTAAGGGCAAGTTTGATATGCTCATCGGGGTAAACTTGCTTCGCGAAGGGCTCGACTTGCCAGAAGTTGAGCTGGTCGGGATTCTCGACGCAGACAAAGAAGGCTTCCTGCGCAGCGAAACCTCACTCATTCAGACTATCGGCCGCGCGGCGCGAAACGTGCTCGGGCGCGTCCTCCTCTACGCAGACGTCATGACCGGTTCGCTCGAGCGCGCCATCGGCGAGACTAATCGTCGCCGCGCGGTTCAACTCGCGTACAACCAAATGCACGGCATTACTCCGGCGACCATTCAAAAAGAAATTCACGACATCGCCGCTTCCATGCGCACGGAGCATCAGAAGACCATTGAAGAATTGCTTGTGCTCGACCGTGTGGCATACAAAGAAGACCCAGAAGCTTTCCTGGCGCAAAAGCGCGAGGAAATGGCTGACGCTGTCGAGAAACTCGACTTTGAAACCGCAGCCATCATTCGTGACGAAATTTACAAACTAGAAGGGAAGGCGCCGGCCAAAAAAACTCGCAAACGGAAACTGCTTTCAGGGAGCTAGGAAGAGTGGTACTGTATTTGCGTACCTGCCCCATCAAGGGTGGGCAATTTGCATAAATGACTGCTAAAAAACAAAGCGCAAAGGAGGAGCATAAACACAAGCACGGGAGCGACTGGCTCACCGTGAAGGGTGCGCGCACCCATAACTTGAAGAACATCAACGTGGAGCTTCCGCGCGGGGCTATGTCGGTCATCACCGGCCTCTCGGGTTCGGGCAAGTCCTCGCTTGCCTTCGATACTATTTTTGCCGAAGGGCAGCGTCGCTACGTGGAGTCGCTCTCGGCCTACGCGCGCCAGTTCCTCAACCAAATGGCAAAGCCAGACGTGGACGAAATCACGGGTCTCTCGCCCGCAATTTCGATTGACCAAAAGAGTCGCTCTAACAACCCTAGGTCGACGGTCGCAACCGTAACGGAGATCTACGACTACCTTCGCGTGCTCTATGCACGCGCTGGGCAGCCATACTGTATTCACCACGACGTGCCTATCGTGAAGCTCTCAAAAGAAGAGATGATAAAAATGGTGCTCTCGCGTGTCGAAGCGAAGCGGACTGCAAGCAGTTCAAAAGTCATGGGTGTGGCAGTCGACAAAACCGCGGTGACTATCTACGCGCCAGTGGTGGTGGGTCGTAAGGGCGAGTACTACCAGATGCTTTACGATCTGCTTGGCAAGGGCTACGAGAAAGTGGTTATCGACGGCGTGCAGCATTCGCTCCGCGAAAAAATCACACTCGACCGCAACAAGCGGCACGACATCGACGCGCTTGTCGACTCCATTTTTGTATCTGAATTTGAACGTTCCAGCACTGGTGCACGAGAGCGACTTTCTGAAGCGCTTGAACTCGCGCTCAAAGAAGGCGAAGGCTTGGTAAAAATAAAGCACGCAGACGGTACCACTGAGACGCTTTCATCGAAGTTCATTTGTCCTGAAGACGGTGCGTCGTTCCCGGAAGTGGAGCCGCGCCTCTTTTCCTTTAACTCGCCGTACGGTGCGTGTTCGGACTGTAACGGGCTTGGTACGGCGTCTCTTTTCTCTGAGGAAGTCTGCCCAACGTGTGAAGGAAAGCGTCTACGCCCTGAAGCGCTTCGCGTATACCTCAAAGGCAAGTCGCAAAAAGGACTCGGTATCAATATCGTCGACTTCACCAACATGTCGATTCAAGAAGCAAAGAATTTGGTAGACGAGCTTGAGCTTTCAGAAATGAAGAAAGATATTGCAGCGCCAATCGTGCGTGAAATCGACAGTCGTCTTGTCTTTATGTTGAACGTCGGTCTCGACTACCTTACGCTCAACCGTTCCGCTGCCACACTCTCGGGTGGCGAAGCGCAGCGCATCCGTCTGGCGTCTCAGCTTGGAAGCGGGCTTACGGGCGCACTCTATGTGCTTGATGAACCAACCGTTGGACTCCATCAGCGCGACAACGACCGCTTGATTAAAACTTTGCTCACACTCAAAGATCTCGGCAACACTATTGTGGTGGTGGAACACGATGAAGACACTATTTACTCTGCTGACTACCTTGTCGACATCGGTCCCGGTGCGGGAACCCATGGCGGCACGGTGGTCGCTTCTGGTTGGCTCGATGATCTGCTCACTGCAAAAACAAATGAGAGCGGTTCGTCGACGCTCGACTATTTACGTGGAGACAAAGAAATAGAGGTTCCTGAAAAGCGTCGCGAGGGCGAGAAAGGATCAATCAAAATAAAAGGTGCAACACTGCACAACCTTAAAAATCAAAACATTGACGTGCCGCTTGGAAAGCTCGTGTGCATTACGGGTGTGTCAGGCTCGGGCAAGTCCACATTCCTCTATGACATTTTGCATAAAAATCTCGCGCTTCGCTTTGCAAAGCGCGAAGCAAAGCCGATACACGTGGCAAGCATCACGGGAACGGAGTACATTTCGCGCACAGTTTTGATTGACCAGTCGCCAATCGGTCGCACGCCGCGTAGTAACCCTGCCACCTACACAGGCGCGTTCGCACACATCCGTGACCTTTTTTCGGCAAGCTCTGAGGCACGTGCACGCGGTTGGAAGTCGGGACGTTTTTCCTTTAACGTCGCTGGTGGTCGCTGTGAAGCCTGCCAGGGCAACGGCATGATCGCTGTGGAGATGCACTTCTTGCCAACGGTCTACGTCACCTGTGACGTGTGCGACGGCAAACGCTTTATGAAAGAAACACTCGAGGTGACCTACCGCGGCAAAAACATTTTTGAAGTACTGCAGATGACCATCGAGGAAGCGCTCGCGTTCTTCGGGGACATTCCTGCTATTGCAGATCGCCTTGAATCGCTCAAATCAACAGGGCTTGAGTACCTCACGCTTGGGCAAAGTGCGACGACTCTTTCGGGCGGTGAAGCGCAACGTGTAAAAATTGCCTCAGAGCTCTACCGTCAGATGACAATGAAGACGATTTACTTACTCGACGAGCCGACCGTCGGTCTCCACTATGAAGACGTGCGCAAACTTATTGAAATTCTCCAAGAGCTTGTGCGTCGCGGAAACACGGTTGTAGTGATTGAACACAATCTCGATGTTGTAAAAAGCGCGGATTACCTTATCGACTTTGGCCCCGAGGGTGGTGTGCGTGGCGGAAAGATTGTCGCAAAGGGAACACCAGAGGAAGTGGCTGAAACTGAGGGTTCCTACACTGGAGAATATCTAGGAAAGATGCTCCGTAAGCAGGCAAAAGCAAAGAAGGCACGGAAATAGGGGGATAGTGCAGTAACCTGCCGGAATCCTCTGCTAGCATTAGTACTTTAGAGGCACACTACAACAAAAGAGAGTGGCGCATGAACACGTGGAGTATTATTGCCAAACAGTTGGGACAACAACATCTCTCTCCGATTGAATTCTACTTCGCGCTTGAAGCACTCAGGTGGTTTGTGAGTAACGACAAACCCTCTGAATTTACGGCCACGGAGCTTGCACTCGGCGCTCGTACTTATGCGAAGAGATTTCAAGAATACGGATTGGTACCCTATTTCACCAGGAACGAAGCTCTTTACCGGATGATTTTCTGAACAGGTGTTGTTGCATGTTCAATTCGAAAAAATAGCCGCCGCGCTTCAAATGATGCGCGGCGGCTTCGTTTAGTGTTATATGGGTATATGGAACGTTCGCAGCTGTCAAAATTTAACCTTCCGGATGTCCCGGGCGTGTATCTTTTTACCAAAGGTAAAGGGCGGGCAAAAAAGGTGCTATACGTAGGTAAAGCGACCAGTCTGCGCGACCGTGTGCGCAGTTATTTTGATGATGATCTCATTGCTACTCGCGGACCACGAATTGTAGATATGGTTACGCAGGCTGAAGGCATCGATTTTGAAACAACGCCGACCGTGCTTGAAGCGCTTGTGCGCGAGGCAGCACTCATTCGTGGTTACTATCCGCCCGCAAACGTAGAAGGAAAAGACGACAAAACGTTTCTCTATGCGGTCATAACCGAAGAGAAGATTCCGCGTGTACTGGCGATTCGAGCAAAAGATATTGACTTCAAAAACAAAACTTCTGACGGACAAAAACTGCGTTCTATCTACGGTCCGTTTCCTTCAGGCCCGCAGCTTCGCGAGGCACTGCGACTTGTGCGGCGTATCTTTCCATTTTTCGATACATCTAAACCGGTAGAAACTCCAAGCAAACACCAGAAGGCAAAAATTGAGTTTAATCAGCAGATTGAACAGTATCCACGTGAGATTGATGTAGCAGAATACGCAATGACTATTCGCAGTGTTGAACTCTTTCTTTCCGGTCGTACAAAAGAACTTCGTCGTGCGCTCGCAAAGGAAATGAGTGATGCTGCAAAAGAAGAGCGCTTTGAAGATGCTGCACGTGCGCGCAAGCAACTGTTCTCGCTCGACCATATACAGGACGTCTCACTTATAAAAGATGAAAATCTTGGAGAAGCGCGTGCTACAGGCCCGAGCGTGGGGGCACGTATTGAAGGCTACGATACGGCACATCTTTCCGGCACCAATGCCGTTGGCGTGATGACGGTCATCATGGATGGTGAACCGCAGAAAAGGGAATACCGTACGTTCCACATACGTGGAAAAAATAAAAATAAGGACTTACGAAGTCCTTATTTGGGAATTGGGAATTCAAGACTTCAAAATGATGACATTGCCTCACTCAAAGAAATTTTGTCGCGCCGCCTTGGGCATCCAGAGTGGCAGTTGCCTAAAGCAATAGTCGTTGACGGTGGACCGACACAAAAGAAGGCTGCAGAGCAGGTACTCGCTGAAGCAGGTGTGCAGATTCCGGTGGTGGCGGTCACTAAAGATGAACGTCACCGACCGCGTGAAGTGACCGGTTCAGAGAAAGCGGGGATAACGGATGCTGATGCAGTATTAGTAAACAGCGAAGCGCACCGTTTCTCACTCGCGCTCCATCGTAAAAAACGCCGCCTCATTCACACAAAAAAGACATAAACACAGTTATTCACACGTATAAATTTTCTATAAAAAACTGAGATGTTTGCATGCTACCATGCTTCACATGGATGAAACTACTGCTGTATCAGCAGTAATATCGTGGGCAAACAAGAGCAAGTTACTTATAATTGGCATTGGAATTACGATGCTCGTTGTGGTCGGTGGGTACTTAGTGTATCCAGCTTTTAGTAACATCTTTGCCCCGGTCGACTCGACGGTTTTTCAATTTGTAAAAAAGGGAACGCCCCATACTGCTGATGCACTTTTGCTTGTTTCCACTGAGGAAAACCCTGATGTACCGTTTCTCGTGGCGGCTGATTTTGTTAAGCGCACACTTACGCCTCTAGCTGACCTTCGGAATCAGGGAGCAGCAATAACTAGTGGACACCTTACGAGTGATGGTCAAAGATTAGTATACACCACATTCTCTTTACTCAATTCAAGCTCCATCGTGTTTGCAGATGGAAACGGCGTGATTTCATCGAAACAGGCAGATATCGAATCAAGTAATGCCCGTCGCGGTTTCGATTGGGACATAACGGGTACCATCGGAGGATTTTCGTTGCAAGCAAGCAGCTCCCCTAAAGACGCTCCCTTCATAGATCGCATTGCTACCGGTAATCCAGATGGTTGGTATGCTTATGTATATAGCACCCTTGCTAATATCTCATCTCTGCTAGGAAAAGGTTTTGCTCCTACCTTTTCGCCCGCAAGCGAAGAAGTAGTATACCTTTCTCCATATGGGGTTGTATCGGCAAGTGCAGACAATACAGATCAGAGTACTCGGAACATTGTTCTTCAGTATCCTGATGGACAAATACCGTCAGACCTTCTGTTCTCAGATAATAAATCGATAGCTGTTCTTACATATAGAGACAACCCAGTTGCGTACGTATATGCGGTCTCTTGGAATCCTGCAAGCTTCACATTGCTTAAGAGTTTTGCGCCACCGAATATGTCCCCTCCTTTCCAAGGATCTGGCTCTATTGCTGTTAAATCAGACGATGCAGGATCAGTGCTTTCAATGCTTGCTGCAGTTACCGCATCAAGTACGTCTCTCATTCTTGAGGAAACAATGCTTGATAAGCCAGATCAGCCGATATTTTCGCTTAAGCTACCTACCACAGTTCTTCATGCAGGGGTCGTTCAATGGTTATCGCCCGTGACATCAGTCTCTAAGTTGCAATAAGCTTATGAAATTTTCGCCCACATATCTATCATTTGTTGCTGTAAAATTTAAAATAATGCCCGTACTGATTGTTTCTGTGGTTTTTGTTCTAGTTCTGGCACCAGCAGCGGCATTAGCAAGCTATGATGTCGTCCCTCCACCTCCCGCCTCAGAGGGTTCAAAAATCACACAATTTACTACAACTGTAGAATATGAGCAGAGTGGCATGCAGTCTATCCCCATTATCACTATTGTGTGGGCAGCGACGAATTCAACCTACTGTACTTTAAATGGGCAACAGCTCCAATCGGTCTCCGGTACTCTAAATATCCATCCCCCCACCGATATTGGAGGAAACACGACCTACACTTTTAATCTCCATTGTGTTAACAGTAGTACAAATACTACATCTGACGCGATTTCTACAGCTACCGCTAGTGTGATAAACGGGCTTTTTGGCGTGGTAGCGCCTCCTGTCGCAGGCTTCTCACAGGCTTGTGGACCAGTTTCAAGTTATTCGTCCAATACTTCTAGCAGCTCGCACTACCCGACAAATCAAGAGCTTGTAAGAACTCCTGCTTGCATCTCGTTTTGCTCGAGTGTTGCGTCCAGCTTTAATTATCAACGGTGCTCCTCGTCTTCCATTCCCTGTACTCAACAGGAATCCTGGGGTAATCCGGCTTGTACTTGTTCGACACAAGGATCTTCCAATGGTGGTAAGGGAGGTAACGAGCGCATTTGTGCAAAGCCGGGTCCTGCTTTTTGCGAGATAGTCCAATCTGAAAAGTCAGCACAAAACCTCTGCCGTGATTTCGGTGTATATTGGCCTGCAGTCAGCTATGCATCGCTTGTCCAGAAAAGCTACTCACTTATACCGATTGGAAATTACTGTAACGGAGGACAATGCTCAACTGATTCCTATGGCATGTCAAGAGATCAGCTTTTTTCATTCATGCTTAACAATGGAGGTGCAGCGTCAACTTTGGCCAACGATCCAAAATCGGGAACCGTTAATTACCTCTGTAAAACATATGGGGGAACAAATATAACTCCAGAAGGTTTTGCGCGTGGTACGAAAACAAGCGGGCGCAGTTGTTTCTACGTCGGCCTTGGTAATCCACAATCAGGAAAGCAGGCAGCACCAGGTTGGTCTTGTGATCCAAGCTGCGATTCGTGTGGTGGTGGAGTAGCTACGGCAATGTGTTCAAAGCCTGCAGATACGATGCCCCCATCAGTGACGATTTCGGCAAACCCAAATCCAGTAATGGAAGGTGCTGGTTCGAATATTACATGGCATTCAACCAATGCTGTTTCTTGTACAAGTTCTGATTTCTGGACTGGTGGTGGCGCTCATGGTGTCGTACCAGTTACTCCAACGTTTAACAAGTATAGATTCTCAATTTCTTGCACTAGTGCTTCAGGGATTACGGCAACTAACTACGTAAACATCGGTCTTTTGCGACCCATCAGTAGCGTCTCCTGTACAACCGCCTCGCCCACTGCTAACACTGGAACTTCCGTTAGTTGGTCCGCTACTGTTTCCGGTGGTCAGACTCCGTATGCCTATGCATGGACTGGAACTGACGGTCTCTCGGGTTCAGCGGGAACCGTATCGAAAATATATTTAACACCTGGAGTAAAGACAGCAGCAGTTACTGTCACCGACGTTAACGGTTCGACGAAAACGGTGAACTGTGCAAATACTTCAACTGTTAGTGTAGCCGTCCCAACTGCAACTTTGAAAGCTGAACCAAGCAGCATCATTCTTGGTGGAACCTCACTGCTCACTTGGGGTTCAACCAACGCTACTTCCTGTACTGGTTCAGGTTTCTCAACTGGTGGGGCAACGTCAGGTACCAAACTCGTTGGTCCAAGCACCGATACTAACTACGCGGTCACCTGTACAAACGCCAACACCAGTGCGACCGCTTCAAAGGCAATCATGGTGACTGTTAGACAGCCTTCCGCGAGCATCTCGTCGAGTACCGGGCGCGCAAAGAAAGGGGATACCGTCACCATTTCGTGGAACGCACAAAATGTAACCTCCTGTACTATTTCCGGAACAGGCATCGGGACTACTGGTACGAAAACACAGTCAGCGGTCGGGGGGTCACTCTCAGGATCTCAAGATGTGGTAATTCAAGCTCAATCGACGTACATCATCTCCTGTTCACCGTCCGGTCAGTCTTCACAGAGTGCTGCAACGGTGAACCTCGCCCCAGACTTCCAGGAGTTCTAAATTTTATCCTCTCCTCCATTTATCGTAAAAAACGCCGTACTCCTCTCGTAAAGAAAAGATAAACGGAAGGACTTCCTTAACGCTATCCACAGTAATCAAGAAGATTACGTCTTGGTGCAAAGGTATGCATGTATACTGCAACCATGAATGAAGAATCGGCACCGTCCATATCTCATCTCCCAAAAAAATGGTTGCACATTTTTACCCCCAAGAGAGTACTGTATGTTTTTGTTGGCATAGTTGTGTGTGCGGGCATTGTTTCAATATATGTGTATCGCGAACCAATATATCAATCAATATTGGGTCTCTTTTTTGAAGGACCGGCAAAAGATGCACAGAACGCTACCTATCTCATTGAAAACACAAAGGTACGATTGTTTGATGGTCAGGGTCACAACGGAAGTATTCAGCTGTCACTTACAGGTGATCCAATGACGGGAGATATGAACGGAGATGGAAATGAAGATAAAATAGTGACTCTAAAAGAAACTATTGCCGGAGGCTTTTCACAGTATGTGATTGCGGTGGCAGTCTCTACCCCTAAAGGATATATCGGTAGCAATGTTGCCCCGCTTGGGTTTGGGGTCACTCCAAAAAACGTTATTTACAAGGATGGAATGATTACAGCTGAGTACGAGATGACGCTTGTTCCGGGAGTGGATACGCAGACTACAACTGGTTCTGCTACGTTCGCGTATACAGACGGGTCTCTTGATATTGCCGTTCCATCAGAAGATACCACTTCTTCTTACCGTACTGGAAGAATAGGCGAGTCTATGGATTTTGATAATGGGGCTACTCTTATTATAACTAAAATTCTTGCTGATAGTCGTTGTCCGGTCAATGTATCTTGTGTTCAGGCAGGCACACTCGAGGTGGAAGCACTCCTTACCGAATCCGGTAGGTCTAAGACCGTTACGCTTGCTTTCGGTAAGGCCATTACCCTAAACTCGGGCACTGTCGAACTATCCCTAGTCAATGCAACTCCGGATTTGTTAGCGGGGAAGACTGTTACTGACAGTGAGTATGCATTTACTATCAGCCGAACAGCAATCCAGAATTAATCTTATGAATACTTTTATAAAATACCCTTCGCTTGGCATTGTGAAATTTGCAGTTCTCAGTTTTTGCGCGGTATTGGTTTCGTTCAATGTTGTCCATGCCGGCAATGACATTGATACTTCGAATTTAACGACAACCGGTACATTGACTGCGAATGTAACAAACGTTACGGCTGGGCAGGGGGTAACGCTTTCCTGGTCGCAAGGTGGTGTGGTAGCGTTCGGAATGGTTGTGGTAGGTACCGATGGGTATGTTCATACTGGGGTCCAGGCTACCGCAGATCCGAATACCGTTGCAGCGCTGTCAGGCAGTATAATTGTGTTTCCTCAACAGACCACCACCTACACTCTGAAGACGGGTTATTCGTACCAGACAGATGATTACTATACAGATCTTGCTTCAGTCACTATAACTGTTACAAACGCCCCTGCTTCTCCAAAGCCTGCAGATACTTCGATTACAAATATTGGTGAATGGACTGGCTCCTGGCCAAGTTCCGGGGCATCTGTGCAAGGCTGGCAAGGGGCTCCAGTGTATGACCTTCAGCCCGGACAGTATTTTGCAGGCCTTGCATTCCGTAAAAACTGCGACTTCTATTCGTCTGATGACGCGTGTTGGTCAGCGAGAATAGCGACGGCATCGGAAGGCAGTCGTGGATATTTTAACAACACCGGCTCCTGGACAACTAATTGGCCACTCACCGGTTCAAGTGTAACGGGCTGGCAAGGGGCTCCAGTGTATGACCTTCAGCCCGGACAGTATTTTGCAGGCCTTGCATTCCGTAAAAACTGCGACTTCGTTTCGTCTGATGATCCGTGTATGCAGGCAAAAATAGGAACAGTGGCATATGGTTCACCAAACTATCGCGATAATGTCGGTACTTGGACAACAGTTTATGCGCAAAGCGGCGCATCAGCTGGCGGGTGGCAAGGGGCTCCAACCTACCTGCTTGGCCCCGGACAGTATATTTCAGGCATAGCATTCCGTAAAAACTGCGACTTCGTTTCGTCTGATGATCCGTGTATGCAGATAAAGATTTCGCAACTATATGGGACTTCTGCACCCGCAACGGCCGAAGTGATTCCAGCACCAACTGGTTCACTAACGGCAAATCCAATTTCAATAAAATCAAACGAGTCATCAACACTTACCTGGTCAGCAAATAATGTTGCCACGTGTACAGGCACGAATTTTGATGCGGGTACGGTAAGGAATATCTTAGGAACGTTTTCATTAACACTGTCTGCTGGAAATAATCCTGATATAAACGCGCTTGCAAATGGAAAAGGTTGGGATGGAAAGTCCCCACTGAAAGTAACTATTCCATCGGGTGTGGCAATTGGATCAAGCAATCCTGAGATTGCGGCGATTGATACGACCTCACTTCCTGCGGGAACATCGCTCTACCTTGTTAATCAAGGCTCAATTCTAGGTGCCGGTGGAAAGGGTGCAGATGTATTGAGTTCAAAGATCGCCACTGGTGCTAACGGCGGTACTGGCGGCGCTGGAATAAAAGCGACGATGCCAATTACTATAAATAATACCGGAATCATCAGAGGAGGCGGCGGCGGAGGCGGTGCAGGTTCTGGAAATACATGTGGTGAATGTTATGACGACCCAGGAGGTACTGGCGGAGGCGGTGCAGGTAGTAATGGGGGGGTTGCGGGTACGCTTGGGACTGCATTTCTAAATCAGTTTGGAAATCGCCTTACTTCCGCAACGAACGGAACACTTACTGCTGGAGGAACAGGCGGGGTAGTTTGCGGGAATAATGGTGGAAGTGCGGAGTGCAGTACTTCTGGTAATGGAGGTGCTGGCGGCGCGCCAGAGCAACCAGGTTCTTCGGGTTTCAAATCAAATGCTGGTCCCGGCGGTCTTGGCGGGGCGCCTGGCGTAAAGATAATTGGTACAAACTTTGTGACCTATGGGACGGTGCCGGATGTTACGGCAGAGAACGGACTTTCCGGGACTGTTTTAGTAAGGCCTCTAAATACAACCACCTATACTCTTAGTTGTATTGGGCTCGATGGTAGCTCAATAACGAAAGCCGTTACTGTCAACGTGTCTGCTTCTGAGCCACCTACAGCAACAATCTCGGGTGAACCAAGCAGCATCATTCTTGGTGGAACCTCACTGCTCACTTGGGGTTCAACCAACGCTACTTCCTGTACTGGTTCAGGTTTCTCAACTGGTGGGGCAACGTCAGGTACCAAACTCGTTGGTCCAAGCACCGATACTAACTACGCGGTCACCTGTACAAACGCCAACACCAGTGCGACCGCTTCAAAGGCAATCATGGTGACTGTTAGACAGCCTTCCGCGAGCATCTCGTCGAGTACCGGGCGCGCAAAGAAAGGGGATACCGTCACCATTTCGTGGAACGCACAAAATGTAACCTCCTGTACTATTTCCGGAACAGGCATCGGGACTACTGGTACGAAAACACAGTCAGCGGTCGGGGGGTCACTCTCAGGATCTCAAGATGTGGTAATTCAAGCTCAATCGACGTACATCATCTCCTGTTCACCGTCCGGTCAGTCTTCACAGAGTGCTGCAACGGTGAACCTCGCCCCAGACTTCCAGGAGTTCTAAAAACAGGACAACCCATTTTCTCCTGACTCCAGTCGGGTAGTATAGGACTACATGGATGAACGACCAAGAAACGTAGTGCTAATCGGATTTCTTGCTGGTGCCGCCGCCGCACTTGCGTACCTCATTCCATATGCCAGTCCAGGACTGGCTATAGTAATTGCAGTTCTGTTGTATTTTTTTAGAACCTGGACATGGAAAGTTAATTCGTTTTTAATTTTTGGATTCGTATTTGCGACTGTGTATGAATTTCTCATATTGTCTTGGGCTTGGAATACCAGTTTTTATCTAAGTTCACCAGGTATCGGAGTACCTTTTTTCGGCGCGCTCGCATTGATTTTCTTCACCCTCACGCTTATTTCGTTGGTTGCTGGAATAACTTTTCTCCCCTGGATATATGTTGCGGTTAAAGCGCGCAGTGCGCCAGTGTTCGATGTACTCATTCTTGCCGGAGTATGGGTAGTGTGTGAATGGTTTCGGATAGTGTTCTTGTCGGCGTTGTCATACGGTGATGGTGTTCTCAATCCGCCCTACCTCTCGTTCGGAATGATCGGATACTCTCTTGCTGATTATGGTGGCATGCTTCCGCTTGTCCACTATGGTGGTATTTACTCGCTTTCTTTTTTCCTCGCTGCGGCAGGAGGGGTTCTTTTTTATGGATATAGAGCCATAAAAAATGAAAACATGAGAACCCTTGTGTTGGGTATGGTAGGCATAGTTTTCTTTGTTGTTATTGGTAGCACCTGGGTGCACGGACACGAAGCGCCCGGAAAAGAATTCGTGCCGATTACACTTGTCACAAAATACTCATATCCAGCAGCTCCCTCGTATGGAGACGAAGTGGCATACGCACAAGAACAGCCAACGCTCGTAGTGCTGCCCGAGGGAAGCCGAGAATTTTTCCCACTTGAGCTTATTCCGGTCAGCTCACTTCACACAGGGGGTGGGGTTATTGATTCTTATCCAAAAGGGCAGTATATCCAGAACGAAAAATCTATACCGGGTGCATATATGGTTACTGCCGCGACGACAACCCTTGTGCGCGAAAAACATGCCCTTGCCCCGTATGGGGAATTCACGCCTCTTGCTATGAATATCCTGGCTCGCCTTACCGGCTTTACAAAGACTCTAGAGCAGTTTACACGGCAACGACATTACACGCAGGGCTCTTATGAAAGCGTTTTTACATTTGAAAATGCACGTGGCTCAATTATTTTCTGTGATGAAATTGCCGTACCGGGAATTGCGAAAGACATTGTCGCAAAAACGCGCGCAAATATCATTATTGCAGTCGCCTCCACGCATTGGTTTCCTAAAGGGTATATGCTCCATCGAGAGACCATACGTATGGCAAAAGTACGCGCGGTTGAGGCAGGGGTTCCTATTGCGCGCAGTGCCTATGGTGATCCTGCTTTTGTCGTGGATGCGTCGGGCAACCTCGTGTATGAGGGTTCCTGGGAAGACTCATCTATAAAAACTATACCGGTGCCGTTGCCGTAAGAGGTGAGTACTGCTGATATACTGAGAACATGCAAGGCACAGTTGTCGGCGTGCTTCGAGGAGGACCTTCGCGTGAACATGATGTTTCGCTCAAATCTGGCGCCGCAATAATCGCTGCGCTTCCCGAGGGTCGTTTTACCATTCGTGATATCTACATCGACAAAGCAGGGCGTTGGCATGATCGTGGACGTGTTGTGGCTCCCGAAGCGGTACTGCATCAACTGGACGTTGCGCTCCTTGGTCTTCATGGGGAATATGGTGAAGATGGGCAGGTACAACGACTCCTTGAGCGATTTGGGGTGAAATATGCAGGCGCAGACTCATTTTCATCATACCTCGCCATGCATAAACTTATGGCGAAAGTGCATGCAAAAGAAGCCGGCTTGTTAACTCCTCCGTTTCGATACATTCAGTCAGGTGAAAATGTTGATGCTGCTGCGCATGACATCACTCGGAATTTTCCTCAACCTGTCATTGTGAAGCCGATAGGGTGGGGTTCTTCCGTGGGTATTTCTCGTGTGGGGGGCTATGCACCTGTACGTGCAGCAATTGAAGCACTATTCGCCGAAGGAGCGCCCGCTGTGTTGGTTGAGGAAATGATTCGCGGTCGCGAAGCGACCGCGGGCGTTGTAGAACATCTTCGGGATGAAGAACTCTATGCACTCCCTGTGGTCGAGATAATTCCACCCTCTGGAGACTTCTTCTCGCGAACAGTAAAATACGATGGAAGCACTACGGAAATTTGTCCTGGAAATTTCTCACGAGTTACTACTGAAGAGCTTCAGCGCGCGGCAAAAATAATTCACAAAGCACTTGGTATTAATCACTACTCACGATCTGATTTCATAGTCTCCTCAAAGGGTGTTTATTATCTTGAAACGAACACTCTTCCTGGTCTTACGTCTGAGTCGCTTATGCCAAAGTCACTCGCTGCTGTAGGGATATCCCTGTCGGAGTTTTTGTCCCATCTTGTCGGATTGGCGCTCTCGCGGTAGATTAGTGTGGTGCCCAGTATTGGGCCGTTAGCTCAGTTGGTAAACGTTACTTGCACGTTTTCTCCCTGCGCTCGTTCGAGAAAGAAAATGTGAATTTTCTTTCTGCTCACTCACTTGGTAGTAAGTCCTTGGGGCTTCCTCCCGGCGTTCGCTTCGCAGATTGAATATGTCTATTCAATCTGGCTCAGCTCACTTGGTAGTAGAGCATCTCACTGGCGCCGCTTGTATTTTCAGGTATGCTTTTGAGACGTTTGGGCCGTTAGCTCAGTTGGTAGAGCACCTCATTTGCAATGAGGGGGTCGCAGGTTCGAATCCTGTACGGTCCACCAAAATTGATTTGCATCAGAATTAACAGAGCCCGCGCCTTTGGCGCGGGTGGGGTGAATTCGGAAACGAATTCGATAATGTGGTCATTGTACCAAACGAAACTTGTTCGGAATTAAATAAAGGTGAGAGAATAACCTCTTTTGCCTTGAAGATGCTACTTATTTTAGGAGTTCCAAAAATCTCTCCGTTTTGGGTGGGGTGACACCGGACGGGAACTGGAACCACTGGAGATTGGTTTTTACGCCAACTCCGGCCTGATTCAATTGTGAACGCTACAACTTTCCCTCGGGGGCTTTAATCACTAAAATACCTTCGGGCGTTTCCTCATTTTTCGAGAGTAGTATACTTATCTTATGCATAACAAGGTCATACCTTATGTCCTTATTTTTATACTTGCCGGCGTAAGCGCGTGGCAGATGTACACTATAGCCGGCCTCCAATCCTCACTCGAAGACCTGAAAAATTCTGTTGCCTCGCTCAATGTAAATCTTGCAACACTTGCGACAACTGCTAGTTCTACTGCAGCTGCAACTAAGGCACATATTTCAGAACTTCAGAACCGCAAAGATATCGTGATCAAGTCGCAAGATCAAAGCCTCCGGGATGCAGTTGCCGCAGTAACCCCTGCGGTCGTGTCTATCGTTGAAACAAAAGAAGTGCCACTTCTTAAAGTGACATATCAAAATCCTTTTGGGAATGATCCGTTCTTCCAAGGATTTGGTATTCAGGTGCCTACATATCAACAGGTAGGTACCACGACGGAGAAAGTATCTGCCGGTACTGGGTTTATATTCCGATCCAATGGTTACATACTTACCAATAAACACGTTGTTCCTGATGCCGATGCTACGTATACGGTACTTCTTCCAAATGGAAAACAACGAGAAGGAATTGTGGTGTGGCGAAGTGCGACCAACGACATTGCGATTGTAAAAATCCAAGGGAGCGGATACGCAACGGTGCCTTTTGGCGATTCCCGTGCGCTTTCACTCGGGCAATCAGTCTTTGCAGTCGGAAATGCGCTCGGCGAATACAACAACTCAGTGTCTACGGGGGTTATTTCTGGTCTTAATCGCTCAATTACGGCAACTGATAGTGCCGGAAGGAGTGAAACCCTCAAGGGCGTTATTCAAACAGATGCCGCTATCAATCCCGGCAACTCCGGCGGACCGCTGGTAACCCTTGACGGCAAAGCGGTTGGATTAAATGTCGCCACAGTCTCAGGTTCCTCAAACATAAGTTTTTCTATTCCAATCGAACAAGTACAGAAAGAGTTGGGGGCATTGGGAATCTAAAGCGGCTAGGGTCGTGGTACCGTAGAGAAATGAAATTTACACCACGCTGGGCTCTAGGAGTTGGGTTGATTATATTGGGGTTTCTCGCACTTATTACCCCGTTCACTCCTGGTTCGTGGTTAATTTTTGTCGGTGCTGAAATACTTGGTATCGAAATCATATTTGCACAAAAAATTGTAGCGTTCTTTAAACCGCAACGGGAACAGGTTATTGCAGCTTTTTGTCTGGTTATGCCTCTTATTGCCGGTGTCATTGGTGGAATTTTGACTGCCCCTGCGGTTGTGTCCTGGTATGCGCTCGTTGAAAAACCAATGTGGACGCCGCCGAACTACGTATTTGGGCCTGTGTGGACGCTTCTTTACCTGCTTATGGGCCTCTCAGCGTACTTGGTCTGGCAGCAGAAACGACCTGAACGTATTTTCGCACTCAAAGTTTTCTTTGTGCATCTGGTCATAAATGTGCTTTGGTCGGCGGTGTTCTTCGGACTCCATTCGCCCTCATATGCTCTTGTCGTGATTGTAGTTCTCTGGGCGATGATTGTGTGGCTCATAACACTGTTTATAAATCAGTCTCGTACTGCGGCCTGGATCCTCGTTCCTTACCTGTTGTGGGTAACATACGCAGCAAGCCTGAACATTGGAGTCTTTTTCTTAAATTAGAAAAATATGAAATTAAAAAGACGGTGTCCGTGGGCAGAAGGGGTGGACCCGCTTATGCAGCAGTATCACGATACTGAATGGGGAGTCACCACAAAAAATGACCAGAAACTTTTTGAATTTCTTGTTTTGGAAAGTGCTCAAGCAGGTCTCTCGTGGCGCACGATTCTCGCAAAACGCGAAAATTATCGGAAGGCTTTTGCTGGCTTTGATCCGAAAAAAATTGCAAAATTTGGAACTAAAGAAGTCAATCAGCTCTTGAAAGATGCGGGCATAGTGCGCAATCGTTTGAAAATCCTCGCTGTTATAAATAACGCACAGCGATTTTTGGAGGTTCAAAATGAGTTCGGTTCGTTTTTAAACTATTCGCAGCAGTTTAAAAAGAAAGGTGCTGCAAAATATCTACGCGCCACACGCAGTATTCCCACTGTGACTCCGGAGTCAGAAGCCTTTGCAAAAGATTTAAAAAAGCGGGGATTTAAATTTCTCGGTCCGACCGTGATGTACGCATACATGCAAGCGGTTGGAATGGTCAATGATCACTTGCAAAGCTGTTTCCGTACAAAGTAAAACAGGTCGCATCACCATCTTCATAACAAACTGTCCGCTAGTAACGCACTGAAAAAACTAGCATCCATCCAGGTAGGTGTGGCATACTTGCGTGCATGACTAGAGACGCTTTGACAAAAACACCCGTAGAAAAACTGACGTCTTGGATTGGATCCGTTTCGTCGTTGGTTGTTCACACGATAGCTTTCATTTCATCATTTGTACTTGCCGTTGCGGGTATCGTCTCCTGGAGTTTCATGCTGCTCATCCTCACCACCATTCTTTCGCTTGAGGCTATTTACCTAGCCATTTTTATTCAAATGACCGTAAATCGACACGCTAAAGAACTTGCCGAAGTGAGCGAAGACGTTGAAGATATTCAGGAAGATCTTGAAGAAATCAGTGAGGATGTCGACGAAATCCAGAAAGATGTCGATGAAATTCAAGAAGACGTCGAGGATATTACCGAGGATGATAAGGAAGAAGAACGGTTGGAAATGGAGCGAAAACAGCGTCAAGCAGATATCCTTGAACAACTTACTCGCGATGTCCAACAGCTCCTTTCAGATCTCGAGAGTTTTAAAAAAGGAGGAAAGAATTAAAGAAAAAACCCACTAGATAGTGGGTTTTTCTTCTCAAGAGAGAGCTCTTTTAGGACATGTGCGGAGAGACGAGTTTCGTCATCTCAAACATGGTTACCTCATCTTTGCCACCGAAAAGCACTTTGAGCTTCTCGTCGGCAAGAATGTTTCGCTTGTTCTTAGGATTCTGAAGGTCAAACTTCTTGATGTATTCCCAGAGCTTTTTAACGACTTCGCCACGTGACATGGGACCCGCACCTACTACGGCCTGGAGCTCAGGGGAGAGCGTCATAGGCTTTAGCAATGCTGGATTAGCTTTTCGTACCATAATGAATTTGTATTTTATTAGTGCTAACGCAAACCTAGGCACGAGTCTACCATAGAAATGTGCCTGTCTAGCCCTGGGGGTGGGTAGAAGTGTACTCCTTGCCATACGTAATTTTTAAGACGTAATTTTTTTAGAGCAACGCCTCTTTAGAAAAAGAGCGGGGAAGTTGCTAGAATGGTGCTTACACATGCGAACTAATCTCGTACATCCGGGTGCTGATGAGCTTCACTACGAAATCCGCGCCATTGTTGATTTGGCTAAACAGGTTGAGAAATTGGGTGTGCCCATTACGTGGGAAAATATTGGCGACCCCGTGGCAAAAGGGGAGACTGTAGCACCCTGGATCAAAGAAATAGTACAGCGAGCAGTATTAGAAGACAGTAGCTATGCGTACTCGCCCACTCGCGGACTGTTAGAGACCCGAGAGTATATTGCAAAAGAGCGAAATCTTGAGGGTGGTATTCAAATCGCTGCGGACGATATTTTGTTTTTCAACGGTCTCGGGGACGCTATTTCAAAAATGTATGGGCACCTTCATGCCGCCGCGCGCGTTATAGGGCCTAATCCCGCGTACCCCACACATTCTTCGGCAGAAGCCGCACATTCGGGGAAACCGCACCTCACGTATCATCTTGATCCTGAAAATGGGTGGGCGCCAGACTTGGCGGAACTTGAACAGAAAATAATTGCACACCAAGATGTTGTAGGAATCATTATTATCAATCCAGACAACCCAACTGGTTTTGTGTACCCACAAGAAACCGTGCGAGCCATGGTAGAGCTCGCTCGGACGTACAAACTCTTTATTATTTCAGACGAAATCTATTCAAATCTTGCACAACCAGAGAGTGGCATGCATAAACTCGCTTCAGTAATTGGGGAAGTGCCAGGAATCGCGCTTCGGGGTATTTCAAAGGAATTCCCATGGCCGGGCGGACGCTGTGGTTGGGCAGAGTTTTATAATCGAGACAAAGATGAGAACTTTGATCGCTACGTGCGCTCCATAGTTGACGCAAAAATGCTTGAGGTGTGCTCAACGACGCTGCCGCAAAAAGTACTGCCACAGGTGATGAGTGACGAGCGCTACTACCCACACCTTGCACAGCGAATTGAGCACTACGGTCGCCGAGCAGACGAGGCCGTTACCATGCTCACAAGCATTTCGGAAATCATCACGCATAAGCCTCAGGGCGCGTTCTATATGACCGTGGTGTTCAAAGATGGGGCTCTTACGCACGCGCAATCTTTGCCGCTTCCCTCTGGTGCGCAGGCGCTCATTGCACCAAAGCTCGAAGATGCGACGCTTGACCAGCGTTTTTGCTACCAACTTCTTGCGTCGACCGGTATTTGTGTAGTGCCGCTTTCTTCAGGTTTTAATTCGACGCACCAAGGATTCCGTTTTACGTTGCTCGAGCGGGATGACTCCCGTTACAGCGCCACCCTAGTGGCGCTGCGAGATGCCATTTCTTCCTATCTCGCCTCTTGAGTAGTGGTTTGCTAGAATACACACAATGCATTCGGGTATTGAAGTCGTACTGCGCGCGGAGCAAATCGGCTCCGTTTTCGGTTTTCCTATAACAAACTCACTTCTTATGACGTGGGTGGTGATGGCGCTTCTCATCGGATTTTCCTATTTCTTTGGACGTCGTTTGAAAATGGTACCGGGCAAGTTCCAGGCTGGAGTGGAATGGGCATTCACGTCAGTTATTGACTACATGACGGAGACGCTCGAGAGCAGGGAGCTCGCACTTCGATTCTTTCCTCTCATTGCCACCATCTTTCTCTTTATCTTCATTGGGAACGAATTGGCTTTTGTCCCAGGAGTCGGTTCGATTGGGATTTTTCATGAGACAGAATTTGCGCCGCTTTTGCGCGCGCCAAGCGCTGATCTCAATTTTACTCTTGCGCTTGCGTTCATTTCATTTTTTACCATTGAAATCACTGGTATTGCGACACTCGGTTTCTTGAAGTATGGGTCAAAGTTCGTTAATCTAAGATCACCAATCGGATTCGCGGTTGGACTGATTGAAATGGTGAGTAATGTTGGTCGGCTTATTTCCTTCTCCTTCCGTCTTTTTGGGAACATATTTGCGGGGGAAGTAATGATTTTGGTTGCCATGTATTTCTTGCCGGTACTATTGCCAGTACCGCTTATAGCATTTGAAGTGTTTGTGGGATTGATTCAGGCAGTAGTGTTTGCCATGTTGACACTTTTTTTCATAAAGCTTGCAATCATGGAACCAGAGGAGGGTCACTAGCGGACGTTCCTCTGGCTCCGGGATGGGGTCGTTTTATCATTTACAATTTTTGACATGGATGTAGAAGCAGCACGTCTCATAAGTACAGCACTCGCGGCAGCAGTCGGCGTAATTGGTCCTGGTATTGGAATCGGTCTTATTGGTCGTAGTGCAATGGAGGCTATCGGCCGAAACCCTGACGCATCGGGTAAAATTGTTTCTAACATGATTCTTGCAATCGTGTTTGTCGAGGCGCTTGGTATTCTTGCCGTAGTTGTAGCCTTTATCATCAAGTTCGTTTAACTGGGTTCTAGGAAATTGGTCGCGAGCCGCTAGTTTTGAAAAATCCGAAAATAGGTAACTAATGTCTGACGCCTAAAGCCTAAAAACTATGACTCAACTCTTCAGTGCATTCGGAATACAAGGAACTATGCTGCTTGCTCAGGCGGTAAACTTCGCTATTGTACTCACCGCTCTCTGGTACTTGCTCTATAAGCCGGTGCAAAAAATCCTGGCTGAGCGTCAGAAAGTAGTGGCACAAGGTGTCGAGGATGCAAAAAATGCAGCAGAACAGCTGGCAGCAGCAGACGCAAATTCTGCAATACGACTTTCAGAGGCTGAAAAAAAAGCCGATGAGATAGTTGCACAGTCCCGCGTAGCCGCAAGCGAGGAGCGCGTAACACTTGTCCAGGAAGCGGAAACTCGTGCCGCACAAATTGCTTCTGACGCTGAGGCGCGTGCGCATGAAGCAATGGCACGCGCAGCGCGCGAGAGCGAAAAAGAAATCGCACGACTCGCAGTGCTCGCCGCTGAAAAGATAATCCGCAATAGTCATGGAGGATGAATACACGCGTATTCTCACGATACTTGCAGAAAGTGACGATGCTTCTGCGAAAGAAGAGACGCTGAGGCGACTGTTTGTGCACCTTAAGAGCACGGGTCGCATAAAACTTCTTCCCGGTATTTTGAAAAAACTTACAGCGATAGAAGCCCGTCGCCTTACACAAGCGCCCCAGGTGGAAGTTGCCCATGCAGGGGAATCACGTATGGCACTCGCAGAAGCTGCACGAGAGGGCATCGTTGCGAGTCATGCGCGCGTGAATGAGTCGCTTATAAAAGGATTCCGTGCTCGTGCAGATGGAAAACTTGTGGACCGTTCCGCAAAACGTGCGCTTATTGACCTGTATCAGAACCTTACTATCTAGCTATGCAAAGCATTATTGAACGCATCGAGAAAGAAATAGCCGCACTTGCTCCGGTTGCCGGTAGTGAGGAAGTCGGAATCGTACGTGCGACCGGCGACGGTATCGCTGAGATTGACGGTCTCTCGCATGCGGTCATGAGCGAGATGGTACTTTTTGATTCGACGTTTGATCGCACCCTTGAAGAAGCGCTCAATGCATCAGAGTCCCCGACGGGGGGTAAAGACCCTGAAATCATCTACGGACTGGTGCTCAACCTTGAAGAGGATCAGGTACGTGTCGTCATTCTCGGTAACGCCTCGAAAGTCCGCGAGGGCATGCTCGTGCGTCGTCTTGGCCGTACCCTTTCCATCCCGGTAGGAGACGCACTTGTTGGGCGTGTGGTGAACTCGCTTGGCGAACCGGTAGATGGCAAGGGTCTTATCGCAAAAACAACACTCAAGCCGATTGAGCGAGAAGCCTATGGTGTGATTGATCGTGCACCGGTGAATGTGCCGCTCCACACCGGCATTAAAGCGATTGATGCCATGATTCCGATTGGTCGCGGCCAACGAGAGCTGATTATTGGTGACCGGGGTACCGGCAAGACTGCTATTGCTATCGACACCATCCTGAATCAAAAGTCCGAACCAGAAGCAACCCGTCCCGTTTGTATTTATGTAGCTATCGGACAGAAGGAATCGAAGACTGCGAAACTTGTCGCCGAACTCGAAGAAAAAGGGGCAATGTCCTACACTATCGTCGTGACGGTTCCTGCGTCGGCTCCTGCAGCGCTTCAATTCCTTGCGCCGTTTGCGGGGGCAACAATTGGCGAACATTTCATGGAGCAAGGCAAAGATGCTCTCGTGGTCTATGACGACCTATCAAAGCAGGCTGTGGCCTATCGCCAGATGTCACTCTTGCTTCGTCGTCCGCCAGGTCGCGAGGCGTATCCGGGAGACATCTTCTACTTGCACTCGCGTCTCCTTGAGCGCGCCGCAAAACTTTCAAAAGAAAAAGGTGGCGGTTCTCTCACTGCACTCCCAATCATTGAGACCCAGGAAGGCGACGTCTCTGCCTACATCCCAACCAACGTGATCTCGATTACCGACGGTCAAATATTCTTGCAAACTGACCTCTTCAATAAAGGCCAGCGCCCTGCAATTGATGTAGGTATCTCAGTATCGCGTGTTGGTTCAAGCGCGCAGACGAAAGCTATGAAAAAAGTGTCGAGCAAAATCAAACTCGAACTTGCTCAGTTCCGCGAGCTTGAAGCCTTCATGCAGTTCTCAAGTGATCTCGATGAAGGAACCAAGAAACAGATTGACTCCGGTCGTCGTATGACCGAGGTATTGAAGCAAAACAAAGGCGTGCCGTTGCCATTTGAGATGGAGGCTGCGGTTATTTTTGCAGCTACCAACGGCTATTTTGATGGTTTTGATCCGGAAGATACAAGTGCTGCCGAGTCAAAACTTCGTGAGTTCCTCATGCGTGAAGCGGGCGGAGCGCTCTTAGCTATCAAAGAGTCAAAAGAGATTCGTGAGGAAACTGAAAAGACGCTTCGTGAGAAGCTTGATGCCTTTACCTCGCGCATACCATAACAATGGCGCTCAAAGATATTAAAGCGAAAATACAGTCAACCGAGCGCACGCATAAAGTAACGCGTGCCATGGAGGCTGTTTCCGCGGTAAAAATGCGGAAGACCCAGCAGGCGGCGTTTGCTGACCGCCCATATGCTCGCGCGGCGCTCAGCATCCTTGCACGTCTTTCAAGTTCTGCCGATCTTGCGCGCCATCCGCTCACAGAAACGCGAGAAGTGAAACGCACCGCGCTTGTGGTCATTACGAGCGACAAGGGTCTTGCGGGTGCGCTTAACAGCGGCGTGATACAGGTGACACACAAATTCCTCGCAGCAAAAGCAAAAGATACCGTTGAGATTTTTGCAGTTGGACGAAAAGGCGAAGACTTTTTCCGCCGCAGAGACTTCACAATCATGAAAACGGTTCCAAACAAAAACGATGACGTAGATCTTTCTGCCATGGAACTTCTCTCGCAAGAACTCTCTGAAGGGTTTCTGGAAGAGAACTATGACGAAGTGGTGGTTGCGTATAGCAATTTCAAAAGCACGTTTGAACAGATTCCAACGCTGCGCACTCTGCTCCCGCTCTCGGTAATTGAGCTTGAGAAACTTGTCGCGGACATTCCTCCTGAAAAAGGGAAGTTCAGCGAGGCACAGAAAATTGAGAGTGCACCCGTGTATACTGTGGAGCCGTCTGGCGAAGAGGTGCTCGGCGCGCTTGTGCCGCAGCTTGTGGCCGTCTCGCTGTACCATATGCTGCTTGAGGCAAAAGCGTCTGAGCACTCAGCGCGTATGGTGGCAATGAAGAATGCTTCTGACAAATCAAAAGAGGTTGCGCATGATCTCACGCGTCTCTTCAACAAAATTCGTCAGGCGGCAATTACACGCGAGGTGTCGGAGATTGTCAGCGGCCGCGAGGCGCTCGCACCATAAGTAATTTATAGGTATAACCAGTAGTACTATGAACGGAATAATCACAGAGATCATCGGGCCAGTTGTAGACGTGCACTTCGCCGATAAGCGCCCCGCGATTAATGATGCGCTCGTCATTGAAAAAACTGAAAAGCATGGCCGTATCGTACTTGAAGTGGCTACACACCTTGGTCTCGATCGTGTGCGTGCAATCTCTATGAACGAAACTGCAGGTCTTGCGCGCGGTGAAGAAGTGAAAGCCACTGGTGCACCGATTTCCGTTCCCGTTGGTACTGCTGCCCTCGGACGCCTTTTCAACGTGCTTGGAGAAGCGGTAGACGGCAAGGGTGCTATCGCTGCTGACGTACCTCGTCTTCCGATTCACCGCGACCCGCCTCCTTTTGATGAGCAAACAACTAAGGCAGAGATTTTTGAAACCGGCATCAAAGCCATCGACCTCATCATTCCGTTTTTGAAAGGCGGAAAGGTCGGCCTTTTCGGCGGTGCAGGCGTGGGAAAGACCGTGACGATTCAAGAACTCATTCACAACGTTGCTTCGCAGCACGGCGGCTACTCAGTCTTTGCCGGTGTGGGCGAGCGCGTTCGTGAAGGAAACGACCTCTACCACGAAATGGAGGATTCGGGCGTGCTCGACAAGACGGCACTCGTTTTCGGACAAATGAACGAGGTGCCGGGAGCACGTGCGCGTGTTGCACTCTCCGGCCTCACGCAAGCAGAGTACTTCCGCGATGAAGGTGGTAAAGATGTGCTCTTCTTTATGGATAACGTTTTCCGTTTTATCCAGGCAGGCTCAGAAGTATCCTCGCTTCTTGGTCGTGTGCCAAGTGCTGTGGGCTACCAGCCAACGCTTGCTGAGGAAATGGGCAAACTCCAGGAGCGCATTACGTCTACAAAGAAAGGGTCAATTACTTCAGTGCAGGCTGTCTATGTGCCAGCCGACGACCTCACTGACCCTGCTCCAGCTACAACCTTTGCCCACCTCGACGGTACGGTGGTACTTTCTCGCGCCCTCGCTTCCCTCGGTATTTACCCAGCCATCGATCCGCTTGCCTCAAGTTCCGCCGCACTTACGCCAGAAATCGTTGGCGCTGAGCACTATCGTGTTGCAAATAAAGTGAAGCAGACACTTCAGCGCTATAAAGACCTTCAGGACATCATTGCCATTCTCGGCATCGAAGAACTTTCTGAAGAAGACAAGACTGTGGTGTATCGTGCGCGTAAACTTGAAAAGTTCCTCTCGCAACCATTTTCAGTTGGCGAGCCGTTTACTGGCATCAAGGGTCAGTATGTGTCGCGTGAAGAAACGGTGCGTGGATTTGGAGAAATCGTAGATGGAAAGCACGACGATAAGCCGGAGGCTTCCTTCTACATGAAAGGTGGAATAGACGACGTTAAGTAATATGAAGACAGGCGAGCAAACTTTAAAAGACAATAAGATTTTGCCTAGCGGCTTAAAGCGCGGGCTTTTACGGTTCGCTGGCCGTTTGATAATAAAATGAAAACTTTTCAACTCACCATCGCACGCGTTGGCAAAACGCTCTATAGCGGTTCAGCAATTTCTGCACGCTTACCGGGCGCTGACGGAGAATTCACTATACTTCCAAATCATGAACCATTCGTTTCTCAACTTGTGGTAGGAACGATTCGTGTAAAAGATGAACGCAATAGCGAACAAACATTTGAGAGTGAGAAAAAGGGAGTCGTCGAAGTTTCAAATGGTCAGGTAACTGTACTGCTGTAGATATCCCCGTAGCCCTGTCCTCAGGGTAGGGGCGGTGTATACTGGAGGTATGACATATGAAGGAAATGGTGATTCATCGTATAAGCGACTCCCTGAGACTAATCCGCACTATCATGGAAACCAGGTACGTACGATTTTTATTTTTGGAGCAGGAGTTCTTCTTGTTGCAGAGTCTATTGGCGTAACATTGCCGCTTTCCTCCAGTGGAGCGGTTATTGTGGCAGTGGTGCTCGCGGTTGCGGGAGGTATTACGAATCCGCTTCAGACATGGACGCACTGGGCAAACGAAATCATTGCCATAGCTGGTGTAATTGTGTTTGGGACAAGTGCCGTTGAACGCTACCGTTCGGGTACGGTATTTGATCTCTCTTTTGTATTTATTGAAGGCATCGCCTTTCTCTCGCTTGTGGCGCTCTACTTTACCACCCGTACCATTCGCTTTTTGCTCCTGCGCCCCCATCTAAAATAAAATTGCAGGAACGGTCGAGTGGCTGTATTGTCCTCTTCAGACGTCTGTATCTTACTCATGGAGGTTAGGGATGGGTAGTCATCACACTGACGTGCCCGAACCTCAAAAGTTCGCGGCCTTGTACCTTGATGTGCCCAATATTCGACATGTAAAACAAGACAATGGGGAGATAAAAGTCTACTCCATCAGAGAGGTTGATTGGGCGGCTCTGATTGATAGGATGCTTGATTCTCTTGCTGCAGCTAACTATACCTACATTGGTACTGCCTATATGTCTGTTCAGAGTCGCCGTAAATCGGATCACGACTATGTGCAGGAGATATTTAAAAAAGCACTTGCGACGCACCGCAATGACCTTATGGTCACGGTACGTTATGAGAAAGACATCGACTCAATGATCGTCAATGATATGTGGCAGCACTTTCACGAGTTGGTACAAATGCAGTATCGATCCGGAAAACCATTTTCCAGTGAAGTGACTTTCCTCCTCGCTGGCGGAGACGGGGTATATGCCAGCCCTGTAAAGAGTATCCGGCAGACCTTCCCTGACACAAGGAGTCAAATGCTTCGACTGCACACATTTTCGTGGAAAAACAGTTTGTCGCATGAACTCACTTGTGTGAGCGATTATTTCGAATATCTGGAGGACGGTGAATCGATTGTCCTTTCACCCGGTACATTTTTGACAGGAAAGAAATAAAACCGGCAACGTTCTTACGTTGCCGGTTTTTCTATATGGTAGAATGTGTCTATATGTCAGTACAAGGATTTTTGTTAAAGCAATATGCCTCTTGGAAGATGAAGGATGTTCCCGCCAATCAGCGGGACATGATGTTGACGTTGGTTGAGAAGAACCCAGAACTTTTTAAGAAAATAGGCGAAGAAATCGAACGGCGCAAAAAGGGTGGCGAGGGTGAAATGAAGGCAGCGATGGAAGTCATGAAAAAGTATCGTGTGGAACTTTCGCAGCTGCTGCAAAAATAATTTCATGGATTTTCTCCTCCCTCTCCTCGTGTTCACGCAAGCGCTTGGTGCAGTTGTCGGAGTTGTGTATGCAATTCTTGCTGAATTGGCATGGGTGGCGGCGGTAAAAGACGGTAGGCTCGACCGAGCAGAGCGTGCACATCTTGTGCGCCTCGCAACGGGACTTCGTTTCGGCATGATATCCATTCTCATTTCATCGTTTGGACTCGTGGTGATTGCCTATCTCAAGCACGGCATGCAGCCAGCAGAGACAAGTAGCTACTGGACCATGATTCTTCTTGCTATTTTAGTAACGGGACTTTCTTGGGCGCTTTCGCGTAAGAAAATTCCATTTGTCCTTGGGAGCGCGGCGATATTTACCGGATGGTGGTTTCTTGCAACACTGGTACTTGGTCAAGCCCCTGAAATGAATTTTGGAAGTGCCTTGGCTTTTTATGTTGTAGCGACCGGTATCTTTACGGGAATCTTGTATTATTCGCGCATGCTTATTTTGAATTCAGTTCAAAAAACTTTGACATGAAAAAAATTCTCGTTTTACTGGGACATACTGATGTCGAAACACTTTCTGGCGCATTTGCTGATCGCTATGAAGCGGCTGCACGTGCAGCAGGTCACGAGGTGCGCCGCATAAACATTGGCGATATGCACTTTGATCCTGTTCTCCACAAAGGCTACAAAGTCATTCAGCAGCTTGAACCTGACCTCACTGATTTTCAAGAAGCTGTTCGTTGGTGCAACCACTTCGTAATCATCTATCCTTGTTGGTGGAGCGGTATGCCTGCAATGCTCAAGGGTCTTTTCGATCGTGCCTGGATTCCTACTTTTGCCTTTCGTTATGCGCACCACGGCCTTACCTGGTCGAAACTTCTCAAAGGTCGCACCGGGCGAGTCATTGTGAGCGAAAACACGCCACCTTGGCTTTTGTGGTTTATGTACGGCTCAACAACAACGCAACTTGCTACGGCGATTCTCGGATTCTCCGGTATTCGCACGCGAGTAACTTCCTTCGGACCTTCAGAGCGGGCTTCCACAAAGACGCACGCTACGTGGATCGCAAAAGTTGAACGACTTGGGAAAAAGGGTATCTGATCTGTGTGGAGTCTTAAGAGTTAACACCGTGGGAGTGACGAATTAGTCATTCAGAAGTGATGATGGGTGTTAACTAAACAGAGCCTTGTGGAGAATCAAAATAGTGTTACAATAGAAAGGTGCAGTTCTCTTGGGGGAGGACGATTGCACGTTGAGGCGTAGAGCGCTCTCCTCAGTTTCTCTCAAGGAAATCTGATGGATGCCAGAGTTAACCAGTTACCCCTGGTTGAAAACAAACTCTATGAAGCGCTCCGCCTCACTCGCTCTTTCTGTTTGCGATTTGAGTCGTGAGTTGTTCGGGGACTTCTTCGCAACTCGAATCGCAGGCCCCTGGCTGGCACGCCGTACCGCAACGCAGCTGGTCAGGGGTTCGACAAGACCGTTCCTATTTTTGGCGGTTTTCTAGGAACGGTCGGGCCACATCTTGTACCCCAAGATGTGGCCCATTTATTTTAGTCATTGCGTATTTTGCGTTCACCTCGTACTGTAATTACTACCATGTTAAAAATCGGAATCGTCGGTCTGCCAAACGTGGGGAAGTCCACGCTTTTTAATGCGCTCACTAAAGCCTCGGTGCCAGCTGAAAACTATCCTTTCTGTACCATCGACCCTTCGGTTGGTGTCGTTGGTGTTCCTGACTCTCGCCAGGATGCGCTTGCTGCTTTGACTGGTTCAGAGAAAACCATTCCCGCGGCTGTTGAGTTTGTGGATATTGCAGGGCTTGTTAAGGGCGCCTCTGACGGTGAAGGTCTCGGCAACCAATTTTTGACCCATATTCGTGAGACTGATGCAATTCTTCAGGTAGTACGTTTTTTCGACGCCGCCGATGTGCATCATGTCGACGGCGAAGTAGAGCCTGCTCGCGACATCGAAGTCATTAATCTTGAACTCACGCTTTCAGATGCCGACCAGGTACGCAAGCGTCGTGAAAAAATTGCTCGCGACATCAAAGCTGGCGTGAAAGAGGCGGTTGCAGAAGATGTGGTGCTTGCAAAACTTCAACAAGGGTATGACGCAGGTAAACTCGCGCTCAGCTTGGGACTCTCAGAGGAAGAGCTTGAACTTGTTAAGCACTTGAATCTTCTTACGACAAAACCAATTCTCTACGCGCTTAACCGCAAGAGTGGTGGCCACAACCTTGATGAACTGGCAGACGGTCGAGCAGAGAAGGCCTACGAACTCATAGAGACCCTTGGTTCACAGTATGTCATGGTAGATGCGGCAACCGAACGTGAACTAAACGACGTAGCTGACGAGGATCGTGAAGGATTCCGTCAGGAACTCGGAGTACAGGCTGATGGTCTTGCAGATCTTATTCGTGGCGCTTACCAAACGCTCGGTCTTATATCTTTCTTTACAACGGGCCCAAAAGAAACCCGTGCGTGGACTATTCCCGCAGGGTCAACGGCGCCAGAAGCTGGAGCTGCAATCCATACTGATTTCAAGGACAAGTTTATTCGCGCTGAAGTAGTTGCCTGCGCCGATCTTTTGGCAGCTGGCTCATACGCTGCTGCTCGAGAAGCGGCGAAAGTACGCACGGAAGGGAAGGAATACATCGTCCAGGACGGCGATGTCATGGTTTTCCTCCACGGCTAACTTGACATTACATTGTTGCCGACGGGGATGTCATGATTTTCCTCCACGGCTAACTTGACATATATATGCAAAACTGCTATAATCTAAAAAGGGAGAACTGGAGCCTAGAATAGGCCCTAAAGAACAGGAGAACCTCGACACATCAACAAATGGAGATAGAGGATGAAAATCGATCTGGATATCCCTCACACGTTTGTGGAGGGACGAAGAGCGAAGTCGCGCTATGCAAGCAGCCAGTTGGAGAAAGTTTCCCGTCAAGGGAACAATTTACTCAACTGGCTGCTTGCGGCCGCAATGCTCGTGCTTCTTGCCTACGGCATTGGTTTTGAAACTGCACGTCACATACGTGTGGTTGAGCAACAGCAGGAACAAGCTGAAGCCAATCGCCACGCGATGATTTCTAACGCGATTTACCTGCAACAGCAGGTTGATTGCGCTAAAGTTATCGTCAGAGAAGAAGCGGCAAATCAACCCTTCCGGGGAATGGTTGCGGTTGTCTGGACGCTGAAAAATCGTGCGGCACTATACGGTACAAGCATTTGTGCCGAGGCCACACGACTTCACGGTGTTCGGACTTCTGCGAACTTCGATTACTCTGCGTTGAATGTTTTATTCGACGCCACGAGAAAAGCTATCGCGGTTCGAGAGAACACGAAAGCGAGAAACAAAACTGAGCTGGCAGCAATGAAAAACTCCGAGAGTGCTTCCGCTGCAGTTATTACGGGTGGCTACCCGGACATAACGCACGGGGCGACCTACTACATTTCGGAGCCAGCGGGTGCAAAAGACCCGCGATTCCACGGCTTCAAGGACTTCAAGGCGAATTTCGTTCGTCGAAATCGCCTCGATGCCACGCCAACAGCAATCATTGGAGCTCACTGGTTTTTCAAAAAGCCACACGCTTTCACAAAGAGGGCTCAGTCGTCAGCGCGTGTTCCGATTCCGCTCGCGCGACCCTACAGCACCAGAGAACGTAAAGAGCAGTTCACTGCACAGACAAGTTCTGTTGCGGGCGTGTCGCTCGATTTTGTCTACACTGTGACAAATGCAGCCTTCGGCACCTCGTTTGGTACCAAACGCATGCAAGTTGCGGAGAGTGTGCAATGAATTTCATTCGTACTCGTTCCCGCCGCCAGCTTTTCTGGATGCTGCTTCCTCTGGTAATGGTCACGCTTATCATCACCAAAGGTAGCCATGATTACCGGGGTATTCACCAGGTTCCTGTGTGGCAAATTGTCATCTTGGCAGCCACTCAGAAATGATCTTTCACGCAAAAACCCGGACTTCCGTAAGGAAGCCCGGGTTTACTATTTATACTGACGAAATTAAGTGGCGTGGTATAATTGCGCTTATATGGAAAGCACTACTACTCGAGCAGGTGTTACGGCAAAAGATTTTTTCCTGTGGGCTGGTGCGATGATTGCGCTCTACTGGAGTGCTGTTGCGTTTATGTTTCTACTTTTTAACTACATTGATTATATGCTCCCGAACTCTCTTCAGTGGCGCGTAGATCCGTACCAGGGCGGCATGCCGTTTGAAATGGCATCACTTATCGTTCTTGTACCGCTTTTTGTCACCTTGATGTATTTTATTCGTCGCGACATTCGCGCCGATGTTTCTCGTTCTGATTTGTGGGTACGTCGTTGGGGGATTATTTTGACTCTTTTCATCGCAGGTATAACCATTGCGGGCGATGCTATCACGCTTCTGTCCGCACTCTTCAGTGGCGAGGATCTCACTGGGGCGTTTCTTTTGAAAGTTTTTGTGGTACTCGTGATTGCAGGAATGGGCTTCACGTATTTTATGCTTGATCTGCGGGACTACTGGAATACAAATCGTAACAAGGAGCGCACGTTCGGGATTTCTCTCATGGCAGTCACTCTCATGGCGATTTTCTCTGGTTTTTTAATCGTTGGGACACCATCACAGGCACGACTCATGCGTATAGACACGCAGCGTGTTTCTGATCTTCAATCCATCCAGTGGCAACTTGTGAATTATTGGCAAGCAAAACAGTCACTTCCAGATTCTCTTGAGAGACTCACTGACCCATTTTCTGGTTTCTCTGCTCCTCTTGATCCGGACACTGGTGCTCCGTACGAATACAGAATACTCTCTTTGACTTCGTTTGAGCTCTGCGCGATGTTTGCACAAGCAAACAGTAACTCTTCAATAAACACCTATGAAGTGGTTCGTCCTGCAAAGGATGGGGCTACTACAGATTCGTGGGCGCATGATAAAGGGCGTGTGTGTTTTACTCGCACTATAGACCCCGAACTCTACCCACCAACAGCATCGAAGGTTGTTCGATAAGATCATAATGGAACGGTACGATCATCAAAAGATTGAAAAGGATGCTCAAGAAAAATGGGCATCTCTCAATCTGTACCAAGCCGATCTTTCTGACGAAACTAAAGAACCATACTATCTACTGGCCGAGTTTCCGTACCCTTCGGGCGACCTCCACATAGGACACTGGTACGCGTTTGCGGTTACTGACATCTACGCTCGCGTGCTTCGTGCGCAGGGCAAAAACGTGCTTTTTCCGATTGGATTTGATGCCTTCGGGCTTCCCGCTGAAAATGCCGCAATCAAGCACGGTCTTGATCCAAAAGAGTGGACGTACAAGAACATGGACCGTATGCGCGCCCAATTGCGTTCTATGGGCGCGTCATTTGATTGGAGTAAGGAAGTCGTCACCTGTGATCCAAGCTACTATCAGTGGACACAGTGGCTCTTTACAAAACTTTTTGAACAAGGATTGGCAGAACGTAAAAAAGCGGCCGTAAAATGGTGTCCGAAAGATCAAACGGTTCTTGCAAACGAACAGGTGATTGATGGGTGCTGTGAGCGCTGCGGAACTGAAGTGGAAGAACGACAACTTATACAATGGTTTCTAAAAATTACCGATTACGCAGAGCGTCTGCTTACCGACCTTGAGCCGCTTCCGTGGCGCGAAGAAATTAAAGATGCGCAACGTGCGTGGATAGGAAAATCAGACGGTGCAAAACTTACTTTTTCCATTCCTAACACTGACCAAAGTGTTGAAGTTTTTACAACGCGACCAGACACTATTTTCGGTGTGACCTATGTAGTGCTTGCTCCAGAACACCCGCTTGTAGAGGCGCTCTTACCTAAGATTAAAAATGCCGACACGGTGCTTTCTTATATTGCTGAAACAAAAAAGAAGACGGAACGCGAACGTTCCGAGAACAAAGAAAAGACTGGCGTAGTGCTTGAAGGGATTTCAGTACTCAATCCTGCGACACAGAAAACTATCCCCGTATATTTGGCAGACTACGTACTCGCTTCCTATGGCACTGGCGCAGTGATGGCCGTCCCCGCACACGATGAGCGCGATTTTGAGTTTGCTATAAAAATGCAGACGCTCCCAATAGTGAACGTTATTGATCCGGGCGATGCTATACATTCGATGCCAGTTACCATACTACGTGCAGCACATGAAGGTTCATATGAAAATGAAATGGTTCAGGCGCGTAAACTTCTTCATGAGAGAATTTTGTCCGGAAGAGAATACTATCTCGGAACCGGTACTCTCGTTAATTCCGGAGAATTCTCAGGAAGGAACAGTGAAGAGGCAAAAGATGATCTCATCGCTTTTGTGGGAGGTGAAAAAAAGACACAGTATCGTTTACGTGACTGGCTTGTCTCACGCCAACGGTATTGGGGGTGTCCGATCCCGGTGGTCTATGATCCTGACGGGAAGCCACATGCAGTTCCTTCAGAACACCTGCCGTGGATACTCCCGACTGATGTCAACGTTACGCCAAATGGTAGCGAAGCACCACTTGCTTCCTCGAAAGAACTGAAAGAGCGCGTGATTAAAATCTTTGGCGAGGGCTGGACACCTGAGTATGATACGCTCGATACCTTTGTAGATTCATCGTGGTACTTCTCGCGATATTTGGATGTAAAAAATGAGCATCATTTTTCAGATATGGCGATGATGAAAAAATGGCTTCCCGTAAATCGCTACTCGGGCGGAAGCGAGCACACAACCATGCATCTTTTGTATGCACGTTTCTTTACGAAAGCACTGTATGATCTTGCACTTGTGCCCACAGCAGAACCATTTATCGAGCGTTTTAATCGGGGACTCATCATGGGTCCGGACGGGCAGAAGATGAGCAAGAGTAAGGGTAATGTCATAAACCCGGACGACGTGGTGTCTGAACTGGGAGCTGATTCCGTCCGCACCTATCTGGCGTTCATTGGCCCTTACAATGAACCGGGCAGTTATCCTTGGAAGCCAGAAGGGGTGGTAGCTATGCGCAAATTCCTTGATCGCGTCTCACGACTCATTGAACGGGTTGCTGATGACGCAAAAACTCCACTTTCGATACAACGTGCTCTCGCACAAGCGATACAGAAAGTTACAGATGATTCGCATCGTTTCAAATTTAATACCGCCATTGCGGCGCTGATGACGTTTCTCAATCAGCTTGAAAAGGAAGACGCTCTCTCAGTCGAGGTGTACAGAAATTATCTTATTTTACTAACACCTTTTGCTCCGCACCTCTGTGAGTATCTTTGGAGTACCTCCGGAGGAGAGGGAAGCGTGAACAACGCTCCCTGGCCAGAACCGTCGGCGGAATTGCTTACGCACACTTCCATAGAACTTGCCGTGCAAGTCAACGGAAAACTCAAAGGGCTCATTTCTGCTTCACCGGAGGCAACTGAAGACGACGTAGTGGCGCTTGCGCGATCACTTCCTGTCGTAGAGCAACTACTTGCATCTGGAGCACCAAAACGAGTGATTTACGTACCAGGCAAAATTTTGAATCTCGTGGTACCCCGTTAGAGGCATGACACACCAAAGCGATTGGGCGACACAGAAAATGAAGCGCTCCGTTAGCCAAGTCTCTAACGGGGTGGTATTATTTTAAATAATTGACTATTTTAATAGTATTTGTTATAACTTTTAGCACGTATGGCACTAAAACGAACTTCGGCAACGAAAAAAAAGACCTCCCCGTCCGGGTTTACATTTGATTCCGCAGTTCTTACTAAACATCTGCTCGCCGAAGTTCCAGAACGCGCCCGAGACGTACTTGCGCGTCGTTTTGGTCTTGGTACCTCTACTGAGCGCGAGACGCTCGAAGCTATTGGTGACCGTTCTGGCATCACGCGCGAGCGTGTTCGCCAGATTGAGGCCGCGGGCCTTGCCGCGGTTCGAGGAAGCAAGACATTCAAAGATGCTGACCCCGCATTTGATGAGCTTCGTGCGCACATAGAAAAGCTCGGGACAATCATCCCTGAAGATGAGCTTCTTTCATCTCTTGCAAAAGATGAAAAAGCAAAAAATCGTTTCCGTTTTCTGCTTGTCGTTGGAAGTGCCTTTTTCCGTGAACGCGAAACTGATGATTTTTACGCACGCTGGCACATCGATCATGCCACTGCAGCTACAGTCCATGAGGCGCTTACCAAACTCTACTCTTCACTCAGTGACGATGAGGTGGTTTTGGAAAGTGATCTTCTCGACCGATTCCTCGATGATCTCAAGGGAGTAAACGATGCCTACAAAAATGAAGAGGTACTGAAGCGCTGGCTCTCTCTTTCAAAAGGTATCGGTAAGAATCCTCTCACCGAGTGGGGTAAGAAGACGGCGCCCGCTATTCGTACCAAAGGCGTTCGTGACTATGCCTATCTCACCATAAAACGTCATGGTAAGCCGATGCACTTCTCGGAAGTTGCTAAAACTATCGGCACTCTTTTTTCAAAAAAAGCGCATGTGGCGACAACTCACAATGAGCTAATCAAGGATCCTCGTTTTGTGCTTGTCGGGCGTGGTCTCTACGCGCTTTCAGAATGGGGCTACCAACCGGGCGTTGTCCGAGACGTGATTCGAGAAATGCTTGAAGCTGAAGGTCCGTTGAAGAAAGAGGACATCATCGACCGCGTCAAAGTTGCACGCTTTGTAAAAGACAACACCATTCTCGTAAATCTTAACGATACGAAACACTTCAAGCGTTTGAAGGACGGTCGTTACAGCGTCGTATAACAAGTATTACATAAGAAAAACACCCCCCGCATTTTTGTGGGAGGTGTGTTTTTCCCAATGCCGTCCATGCCAACTGCCTCACTGCTGGTATACTGTTGTGTATATGCTCCCGTTTCTTCATGAACTCGAAGAGTGGACGAAAAACCTTCGAAGCAATTCAGGTTTTCGTCTGAAACCGTGGACGCTCTTTATTGCTGGGACAGTCTTGCTCGCCATGAGTTATATTTTTATGCCTGCGGTTGTTGTGAGGGCGCTTTCACTCTCGCTGTTCCTCGCACCTCTCTGGCTCCCGTTTCTTCTTCTGGGGGGAGCTTGGTCACTCTGGGTTATTCTCAAACGCTCTGAATTCATTGCAAAACAAAATTATATCCTTTTGGAATTAAAGCCACCGCGCGAAATCATAAAAACCCCACTCGCCATGGAAGCCATGCTCTCCGGGCTTCACTTGGCACCAGGAGAAAGTAATTGGTACAAAAAATATATTCAGGGCGGTGTGCGGCCATGGTGGTCTCTTGAGATTGCATCCATTGAAGGCAGAGTCCACTTTTTTATTTGGACCCGTGCGAATTTTCGAAAAATCGTTGAGTCGCAAGTCTATGCGCAGTATCCGGGCGCACAAGTACTGGAAGCTCCTGATTACACACGCACCATCAGTGCTGAGCCGCACGAATGGAATATTTGGGGCGCAACCTACGTGCATACCAGTGAAGATGCGGTGCCTATTAAAACCTACGTAGAATACGGACTTGATAAGATTCAAAAGGAAATTGAACAAACTGATCCGCTCGCGAGCCTTACCGAATTTATGGGCTCCATAGGAAAAGGGGAAAATTTATGGTTACAGTTTGTCATACGTGTTCATAAAGGGGAAAAATATCACAAGACAAAACCTGACGGAAAAGCCTATACTTGGAAAGATCAAGCAAAAGAACTGATTGAGAAAATTCGCTCAGAAACTCGTGATACCTACGTAGATCATATTACCGGAGAGGAACGTCCCGGATTCCCAAATCCAACAAAAGGACAGTCGGAAAAAATTGCAGCGATAGAGCGTAATGTTTCGAAACTCGCGTTTGACGTGGGATGCCGCGCCCTCTATCTTGCAACACCTGAAAAATTTGACGGCATAAACATTACTGCTCTCAATGGTATCTTTAAACAATTTTCATCTGAAGGATGGAATGGTATGAAATGGACGGGTGGCATGACTATTTTTGACGATTACCCTTGGGAAATAGGGGTCGAGAAATTAAAAAATCTTGTACGTGAAGACTTGGTAGATGCCTATCGCCGACGCCAGTTTTTTTATGAACCGTTTATAGAAGACCACATGGTAATGAGTACTGAGGAACTTGCGACCGTCTTCCACATCCCTTCGAAAGCGGTTGAAACGCCGAGCCTTGATCGTATTCCATCAGCTACTTCGATGGCACCAGCAAATCTTCCTACGTAGACATGATTTCCGATATCCTCACCACCATCGAGACGATACTGGTCTTCCATATACGCCGTTTTTGGCCTAATTGGCTGGGTGTCATCGGTGCAGTACTTGTGCTTAGTTTCGGTATATGGACACTCGTTCAGCCACCCAGAGAATTCCCAGGTGACAGTATTGTGGTTGTTACGCGCGGCGCGACGGCGAGCGAAATCGCTGATGAATTTGCGGCCGCGCACATCGTGCGACACCCAACACTGCTCCGCACTATTCTTCGGATGGGTTCGCCGCGTGCAGGTGCGTATCGTTTTCCGGAACCAGAAAACCTATTTCAGGTAGGAAGGCGGCTTCTTGCAGGCGACTTTGGAATCGCCCCAACCAAAGTTACATTTCCTGAGGGACTCACTGTTCGAGAAATGGCAGATAGGATTTCAAAAAAAATTCCAAGCATTTCCGCTTCAGAATTTATAGCGGCGGCAGGTCCCTACGAAGGGTACCTCTTTCCCGATACTTACCACATTGCTGCCGACGCAACTGCGCACGATGTGGTAGCACTCATGCGAGATAACTTTGATGCAAAAACAGCGACAGTGCAAGGTACGGTGCAAGCCTCTGAATACTCTTTTTCAGACATAGTGGTGATGGCATCGATTCTCGAACGAGAAGCGCGGTCACCAGATGAAAAGAAAATGGTCGCCGGTATTTTATGGAACCGTATTACAAAAGATATGCCACTGCAGGTAGACGCAGTGTTTGGCTATATTTACGGACGTGACACCTATTCTCCTTCGCTCGAAGACTTAACGATTGACTCTCCGTACAATACCTACAAGAATAAAGGACTCCCTCCGGGTCCAATTTCAAATCCCGGCATAGCTTCGCTGCAGGCAGCTGCCTCTCCTACAAAAAATAACTACCTCTTTTATCTCACTGGTAACGATGGGCTCATGCACTATGCGACTACATTTGCTCAACATAAAGCAAATCGTGCAGCATATTTGAAATAGAAGCTGCGCAAGAGACACAAAGTGTCGCTCGCGCAGCTAGTCGTCAAAGAGTGCAGTGCCGTCAAAGCGTGCTATCGACACTCGCCCTGCACGCTCGTATCCGCGAAGTCTTTTTACCGGAAGGCCGTAGGTTTGATGTTCCACAAGTGCGAACCACTCCTCCCCATCCTTGTTTTGCAAAATGACTTCATATTCGCCCGTACCGAGTTTCTTGAATGATGATGCTTCTCCTTCTTTGGAAAATATCTTTTCAAATGTGAGGTACGGATACCGAGAATGTTCAATGATCTCAAGCCAAAGGGATTCCTTTACTTTTGCGTCCATCCCGGTACTCCTTTCATAAACTAACCGGTAACTATATAGTGACTATTATGAACAACGATGTCAAATCACTCGTGGGGAAACGCGTCTTCGTCGGCCTTTCCGGCGGTGTAGATTCTGCTGTTTCTGCCGCTCTTCTTAAAAAAGCAGGGGCAGAAGTTGTAGGGGTATTCATTAAAGGTTGGTATCCGCCAGATATGCCTTGCACCTGGAGTACTGACCGCCGTGATGCCATGCGCGTTGCGGCCCATCTACGCATTCCTTTTCACACACTAGATGCGAGTGCCGAGTACAAGAAGGGGGTTATTGATTACCTGCTTGTGGAGTATCGCGCAGGCAGAACACCAAACCCGGACATTATGTGCAATCGTGAGGTAAAATTTGGTGCCTTTTACGCCTACGCAAAAGCGCATGGCGCGGATGCAATCGCAACAGGACACTACGTACAAAAAAATGATCGCGGGCATCTAGCGCGAGCTACTGACCCAGGCAAGGATCAGAGTTACTTTCTTTGGGCAATGCCTCACGAAGCACTCACACTCGCCGTATTTCCCTTGGGACACATGAAAAAAACTGAGGTACGCACTCTGGCAAAAAGACTCTCGCTTCCTGTAGCCAACAAAAAAGATAGTCAGGGTATTTGCTTTCTGGGAAGTATCTCGGTGGAGGATTTTTTGCGTTCCGAATTCGGCGAACAACCCGGGGAAATTCGGGACACACAAGGGACACTGCGTGGCACACACAATGGAGTGCTTCTGCACACCATAGGCGAGCGTCTCTCACTTCCCGGGGGACCGTGGTACGTGCTTAGCAAGGACCTCGTACGTAACACGCTTATAGCAGGAACTCACGCTGAAAAAGCAAGAGGTCCTTATCAGATTCAATTTTCGCACGACCACTGGTTTGCTGACCCTTCCGAGGTATCAGTCGCTCAGTATCGCTACCATGGACCCTTGGTTTCGGGAAAAATCCAGGACTCCAGTTTTGTTGCGAATACTCTTTTTCCTGAATTAGTAGCACCGGGCCAGTCTCTTGTTTTTTATTCAAATAATGAACTTATTGGTGGTGGTATCATAGAGGCATGAATTTCAAGATTACTCGACTTTTTGTCGCGGCACTCATAATTTTCGGGGTTGTGATTGTGGGCTTTGCAATTTCAGTACCGCACACTAAAGAACTGACCGTAGAAACAAAAGAAACTGAAACTCGATTACCACCTTCGGTGACTCTGCAAGACACTTACAAAAAAGGAGTGCACACCTACACAGGGACCATCGTGGCTCCTAATGCTTGTATGAGCGCCACAGCCGAAGCAACGCTGCAGGGAGACATCCCGGGTACAGAGTCGATACTTATTGATGTCTTTATGCCGCAAGACTCCGGTGTTTGTCTTATGCGCGAAACACCAGTTACGTTCTCAACGACTCTCACTGCTCCCGATGCGCTCCCAATCAAGGTTATGGTAAATGGGGAAGTAGCTGCAGTAACAAAAAAATAGTATGACAATGATTCAAAAAGCAGACGGTACCGAAGAAGAATTCCGTCCCGACCGACTCGTGTCGTCGCTTCAGAGAGCTGGCGCCGGTGAGCATGCAGCTGAGAGCATTACTGAGGATATTTCGCGAAGTTTAGTAAACGGGACACCATCGCGAGAGGTGTATGCACGTGCGTTTACGCTTCTACGAAAAGAAGCGCGACCCGTAGCGGCACGATACTCCTTGCGAAGAGCGCTGCTCGAACTCGGGCCTACTGGGCATCCTTTCGAAGATTTTATCGGGCGACTGTTCGAAAAAGAAGGCTGGCAAATGAAGACCCGACAGATGATTCGAGGAAAATGTGTTATGCACGAGGTAGATTTTTATGCCTCACACCCTGAAAAAAACGAATTTCTCGCCGCCGAACTGAAGTACCACAATGACCCTGGCTACAAGACGGACCTAAAGGTAGCACTCTATGTGAAGGCTCGTTTTGAGGACATCTTTGCGTGTGATCCTGTAGTTCGAGCGTGTCCGATCGATCGAGGTATGCTCGTCACCAATACCAAATTTACGACCGATGCGGTACTCTTTTCAGAGTGTGCCGGTGTAGAACTCCTCGGGTGGAGTTACCCACTGGGTAATGGTCTTTTTGAACGCATGTGTCGCGCTCAAATTTATCCCGTAACAACGCTCACGACACTTTCTCGTTCTGAAAAACGACTTCTGATCGACGCGCGCGTTGCTACCGTCGATCAGGTTCTTTCAGACCGCGCTGTACTTACTGCACTACACATTTCTCCTGAGCGCATTGGAGAAATTCGTGCCGAAGCTGAAGGGTTACTCACGCTAGATGTTCCGTATGACCGATAATCCTAATTCTCATCACTTCCCAATTTTAATTTTCTCAGTCGGTGTGTTCATTGGCGTACTTATTGTCGGTGCGTGGATTCTCCAAGGAGCTATTGTGGTATTGCCTTCAAATACAGGCATCTCCCCTGAATACATCGTGGGTTCAAAAAGCGATACAGTCGCTGTTTCAAATCAACCAGCTGGTGAAAGTGTACTCGTAGATACTGTGACGGTTCCGCCTCCCGGTGTATGGGTAGCCGTCCGCGAAATAACGCTTGAGGGAGAACTCGGAAACGTACTTGGCGCGGCGCGCGTACGAACACCGTCCTCAAACGTTGTGGTGCCACTTTTGAGGGAAACGCTTCCCGACCAGTCGTATGCAATTGTCTTATACCGTGCTGATAATGAGGATGCATTTGAAATAACTAAAAACAGCCTTTATGTTGATTTCGATACGGGAGAACGCGTGGTCGTCCCATTCAAAACTACGCAGTAATTCGCGCAATGAACGTTCGCATTGAAGATTCCTGGAAAAAGAGGCTCGCAGATGAATTTGAAAAGCCGTATTTCAAAGAGCTCAGTGCGTTTGTAAAAAAAGAATACGCTGAAACAAAGATCTACCCGGAACCCGCAAACATTTTTCGTGCATTTGATTTGTGTCCTTTCGATCAAGTGCGCGTAGTGATTTTAGGACAAGACCCTTACCATGGAGAACATCAAGCAAATGGTCTTTGTTTTTCGGTTCCACAGGAACAGAAACTTCCTCCATCACTCAAAAATATTTACCAAGAAATTGAAAGCGACTTGGAAAAACCACTTGTACATAAAAATGGTGACCTTGAGCATTGGGCTACGCAAGGCATACTTCTTTTAAACGCTACACTCACCGTGCGCGCGCACCAGCCGGGAAGTCACCAAGGAAAAGGGTGGGAGCAACTAACCGACACAGTCATACGAGCGCTCTCCGAAGAACGGGAACATCTCGTATTTATTCTTTGGGGTACTTATGCAAGGCAAAAAGGGGCACACATTGACGGAACAAAACATTTAGTTTTAGAGTCTTCACATCCCTCACCGTTCTCCGCGCATAGCGGCTTTTTCGGGAGTAGGCCGTTCAGTAAAACAAACACCTATCTTATACAACATGGGAAAAAACCGATAAACTGGCTCTAGGTATGAATCCCGTTAGAGGTTCACGGCACTTCCGTTGTGACTTGAAGCGGAGGGGTCTATACTCAAACTATATAAAATTCACCGATGTATAAGCGTAACCTCTAACGGGATGAATCACACCCCTCAAATCAAAAAGGCAATTCAGTTTGCAGCAAAGAAACACAACGGTCACTTGCGCAAAGAGACCGAGCCGCTTCCGTACATAACCCATCTCTTTTCGGTTGCACTTCTGGTTGCGGAAGACGGCGCCGACGACGACACGGTATCTGCAGCACTTCTCCATGACACTGTAGAAGATACCGATACAACCCGCGAAGAAATAGCGCAAGCATTTAATGAGCGCGTGGCCGACCTGGTCACTGCCGTGACGGAACCCACAGGACTTCCCTGGAAAGAACGAAAGACGCATTACTTGGCACACCTCGAGACAGCCGACGATGAAGCGCTCATCATCGCAATCGCGGACAAAATAGATAACATCGAGTCAAAACTCGCAGCATACGAAAAAGAGGGAGATATGATTCATAGTCGTTGGTCACAAAAACCTGAAGAGTACCTCTGGTTCCACGACGAAGCATTGTGTATTGCCCAAAAACGTCTTCCTGAGCATCGACTTACCAAACGCCTCGCGAGTGTCCACGAAAAAGAAAAGGAAATGGTGCAAGAATTTGCAACGGCGTAACGACGCTGGTATCGTACAGGGATGAAAACCGCATGGGATCTCACTCTTTTTTATAAAAATCTTCAAGATTCTCGGATTGAAAAAGACCAGCGGGATACTGATACAGCCATTGCCACATTTGCACGCACGTATCAAAAAGATAAGAAATACTTAAAAAGCGCCAGGGCGCTTGCAAAAGCGCTTGAGGATTATGAAAAACTGATTCTCCTTCCTGGCGCCCGTGCTAACTATTATGTCGCCTATCGAAAAGTTCTAAATGTCGAAGACAAGGCTGCAGAAGCAGTTGCGGCAAAACTTGAAGAGCGGGGCACCAAACGCAGTAACCAAATTCTATTTTTTCCATTGGAACTCGGCAAACTATCGAAAACAATGCAAAAAAAGTTTCTCTCTTCGCCTGTGCTTGTGCCTTACCGCTACTTTTTACAGCAGCTTTTTGACAATGCCCGCTTTGATCTCTCCGAACCGGAAGAAAAAATTCTTTCTCTGAAAAGTGATGTCTCTCATGGTCGTTGGATTGCCGCCACCGAAAATATTCTTAATAAAAAAACCGTCTCACTTGAAGGAGTGGACATACCACTCCCAGAAGCTGAAGGTCTTATTGCAACACTCCCCACCGAAAAGCGCCGCGCGCTCTACCAGAAAGTTCGTTCGGTATACACCAGCGTAGGCGATAGTGCGGAAAGTGAAATAAATGCAATCTATACAAATAAAAAAATTGAGGATGAGCTCCGTGGATTCAAAACACCATATGAAGCAACCATTCGCGGCTACCAAAATGACACAAAAAGCATTCTTACGCTTGTCGATACGGTAGCGAATAATGCAAAAATATCGCATCGATTCTATGAGGTTAAGCGCAAGCTTTTAAACGAGCGTACGCTTACATACGCAGACCGCGCGGCACATGTCGGCGAACTTCAAACGAAAATTTCTTTTGATGAAGCGGTAAAAATCGTTCGTGAAGTATTCGGAGAACTCGATCCGGCCTATGCAGACATTTTTGATCGCTTACTCAACAATGGACAGACAGACGTGTTCCCTAAACAGGGAAAGCAGGGTGGAGCATTCTGCTCTTCAGGGGTCGGATTACCGACGTTGGTACTACTCAATCATATCGACACCTTCGAATCTCTTAAAACCCTTGCTCACGAGATGGGTCATGCAGTACATGCAGAACGCGCAAAAAGTCAGCGCCCACTCTACCAAGGTCACCCTATCTCAACCGCAGAGACTGCAAGCACCTTTTTTGAAACTGCCGCTCTGAAGCGCATTATTGAAAAACTCCCGGAAGAAGAGCGCATTGTGGCACTTCATGACTCCGTGCAGGACAACATTGCTACAGTGTTCCGTCAGATAGCTTGTTTCCGTTTCGAACAAGACCTCCATCAAGCTGTCCGTAACGAAGGGTATGTGCCAAAAGAAAGAATCGCTGACCTTATGAACATCCATATGGGTGCATACCTTGGTCCAGCAATCTCGCTTACGCAAGATGATGGATACTTCTTTGTACACTGGAGCCATATACGCCGTTTCTTCTACGTGTACTCCTATGCGTACGGGCAGCTTATTAGTTCAGCGCTTCATCGCGAACTTGAAAAAGACCCGCGCTTCATTTCAAAAGTTGACGGATTCCTTGCTGCAGGCGAAAGCAAATCGCCCAAGGACCTTTTCAAGGCGTGTGGACTCGATACCACTGACGCAGCAATGTTCAAAGCCGGCCTTTCTCAGATTGAGAAACAGGTGAGTGAACTCGAACGTCTGACCAAGTAATGGTATCGTTACCACCATGACTGTTTCTGAAGTACGCAGCCGCTACCTCGCCTTTTTCCAAAAGCGAGGTCACACGGTTATTCCAAGCGCACCCATCATCCCAGAAAACGATCCCTCCACTCTCTTTACGAGTAGTGGTATGCAGCCACTCGTGCCATACCTGCTCGGCCAGGAACATCCCGAGGGCGTGCGCCTTGTAGACTCCCAGACTTCGTTTCGTGCCGATGACATTGAAGAAGTGGGCGATAATCGTCATACAACATTTTTTGAAATGCTCGGCAACTGGTCGCTAGGTGATTACTTTAAGCAAGAACAGCTTCCTTGGGTGTTTGAATTCTTAACGAGCAAGGAGGAGGGGCTCGGGCTTGATCCTCAAAACCTCTATGTCACCGTTTTTGCAGGAGATACAGAAAGTAATATGCCCGCTGATACTGAGGCAATAGAAATCTGGCAGAAGCTTTTTGCGGAAAAAGGAATTGAGGCGAAGAGTGTCGACATCGGCACTGAAGAAGAAGGGTATCAAAAGGGTATGCAAGGTGGCCGCATTTTTGCCTATGGTGCAAAGAAAAATTGGTGGAGCCGTGCAGGCATTCCTGCCTCCATGCCGCCAGGAGAGCCGGGCGGCCCTGACTCTGAAATTTTCTATGATTTTGGACTTCCGCATGATGCATCCTTTGGGGCACAGTGCCATGTAAACTGCGACTGTGGCCGCTTTGTGGAGATTGGTAACTCCGTCTTCATGCAATTTCTTAAGAAGGAGGATGGGTCCTTTGGAGAACTTCCTAAGAAAAATGTGGACTTTGGTGGCGGTCTTGAGCGCCTTACTGCGGCAACTCGTGGAAACCCTGACGTATTTTTAATTGATATTTTTAATACGGCACGAGACGTGCTTGAATCACGTTCGGGAAAAAAGTATGGTGACAAGGGAGCGACACGGTCTTTCCGTATTATCCTTGACCACATGCGTGCAGCATCTTTCATGCTCGCTTCCGGTATTCGCCCCGGCAACAACGAGCAGGCATACATCTTGCGTCGTCTTATTCGCCGCGCTATCCGCGAGACTGACAAGCTTGGCATCAAGGACGCGGTACTTGCAGAAGTGGCAGAAGGCTATGCGCAAGCCTATGCCGAGGCGTACCCGTTTATAAAAAAAAGCGCACCAATCATCAATGATGAGCTTGCAAAAGAAGAGGCGCAGTTCGGCAAAACACTCACTAACGGCATGCGCGAGTTTGAAAAGGTTGCTGAGCAATTGCTCCAGGGTCATGCATACGCACGCGGGGGAGACTCATCCGATGAAATGCTCGAACCAGAGTTCCCAGTAGACATTGCTTTCACCCTCTTCACCACCTACGGCTTCCCGATAGAGCTCACTGAAGAACTTGCAAAAGAACGCGGGCTCGTGCTCGATAAAAAAGGATTTGATAGCGCCATGAAAGAGCATGCGGAGCTTTCGCGTGCAGGAAGTGCGCAGAAGTTTGCAGGCGGCCTTGCCGATCATAGTGAACAGACTGTGCGCTACCACACCACGCACCACATTCTTCTTAAAGCCCTCCAGATGGTGCTCGGGCCGGATGTACACCAGCGCGGCAGCAACATAACCAGCGAGCGCCTCCGCATCGACTTTTCCCATGGTGCAAAAATGACCGACGAAGAAAAGATGGCTGTTGAAAAAATTGTAAATGGCAAAATCGCCGAAGGACTTCCCGTGATACGCACTGTCATGCCTCTTGAAGAAGCTGAAAAACTGGGTGCCGAGCACGAGTTCGGTGCAAAATATCCAGAAACTGTCACGGTCTATTCAGTCGGTCCTAAAGATGCCACTCCGGACAATCCAAAAATTTCTGAGGCATTCTCGCTTGAGTTTTGCGGCGGCCCGCATGTGGCAAACACTAACGAGCTTACGGGCATCTTCAAAATCAAAAAAGAAGAGGCTTCTTCTGCAGGTATCCGCCGCATCAAAGCAGTTCTCGAATAACAACTGTTAGTCGCGCGAGGAGTGCAGAATACCGTATACTCAGAGCATGAGTTTGTTTGAAAGTTTTTTTAAAAAAAGTCATACGGAATCAGCCATACTGGTTGACATTGGCGCTGGTTCAATTTTTGGAAGTTACGCGCAATTTTTTGAGCATGACAAGCCGCTTATAACCTTTGCTACGGAAGTACGTATTGAGCCGCGCCCCAATGAATTGCGCGAACGGGCAATGAGTCGAGCTCTTGGCGAACTTGGAGACCGGCTCATTCGTGAAGGGGCTCCCGCTCATCGTCACACTACCGGTAGTGGTCATACTGACAGCATCCTTGTGTCTGTAGACGCGCCCTGGCAAATAACCACTATGCGTACCGAAGTGATCGAACAAAAAGCGCCCTTCACTTTTTCACGTGGGCTTTTAGCTACAGCGATAAAACGAGCGAGTATCACAGAAAAAGGCTTTGTCTTGGCCGACGAAAGTGTTATTGGCACAATTTTGAACGGATACGAGGTCACTGCGCCATTTGGCAAGCGCGTCACCCATGCAAAAATCGTTATTTTGTCTTCTGCAATTGCTGAGGTGGTGGCAATAGAGGTAGCAGATACGCTTCGTCGGCTTTTTCACACACACAACATCCTTCTCATTGCAGGAGCCTCGCTCCGCTACCAAGCACTGCGTCGCGTATTTCCGCATGAACAGGACGCACTTATCCTTGACGCTAACGGTCCCGAAGTTTCGCTCGCACTCGTGCGGCATGGATATCTCGTTGCAATACACGATGTTAAAGATGGCGCGCCAACTTCTGCAGAGTGGATTGGGGAAGTAAAACAAGGACTTGCGGCACTCGCGGCAGACTACCCTTTGCCGCATCGAGTGTTCCTTTTGGCACGTGAGTCTGAAAGCGGAAACCTAAAAACAGCGCTTGAGCAAGCCAAGCTTGGCGAACTTTGGTTTTCAGAAGATCCTCCGCGAATAATTGCTGTGACTTCAAGTAACGTGGGTGGGTTGCTTCGTATTGCCACGGATACTAAACCAGAACTCATGACATCACTCATGACACTTTACTGGCAAGACGAACGAAAAAGAGAATAGGGGATAGATGTTCTCTGTACACAACGCGACGTTGCTCGTCGCTTGAAGGACGGTATACTAGTCACACATGAGAACCCTTGATGATATTGTCCCTCCGTCACGCCGTGCGTCTGTTCCCTCACTCGACACCTCCACACCACCCTCATCGGGAGGCCGTCAGCCGCTTCGCACTGGAAGCTCTCGTCGTGGAAAGTTTCCCTTTACGACCCTTATTGTAGGGTTTGCGGTCGTGCTCGGTACCATTGGAGTACTGGTCTATTTCTCTGGTGCGCGCGTAGAAATAACTCCAAACACGACGACCGCGGCAATACAGGGGTCTTTTACTGCAACTCCTGAGTCCGGCGATCTTCCGTACCTGCTTATTTCAGCAGAAAAAGTTGCTTCTCAAGCCGTGAGTGCAACGGGCAGCAAAACTGTTTCCGAATCTGCTTCAGGCACTATAACCATCTACAATACACAATCCAAAGTGCAGAAACTCGTCACGAATACGCGTTTTGCAACCGCTTCCGGACTTATCTTCCGTACACACAGTGCAGTGTCTGTTCCTGCAGGTACCCCAGACAGGCCAGGGTCAGTTTCTGCAAAAGTCTACGCAGACCAACCGGGAGACAGTTACAACGTGGGGCCTTCCTCTTTCTCTCTGCCTGGTCTAGCGGGTACTGCACAAGCATCTCAGGTGTATGCAAAATCTATTGAAGCAATGACCGGTGGTGCTTCGGGTACGATTCCTGTTGTAGAAGCCAGTCTTGATAAAACAACTCGCGACACACTTCAAGCAGCACTAGTTCCTGAACTGACTGCAGCACTTCAAAATCAAATTCCTTCAGGCTACATACTTCTTTCTGGAAGTACTGCTACAAACTTTACTCCGCTGCAAACGGCCGCATCGGCGACCACTGGCATGGCCGATATAAAAGAACAAGGAACTATTACCGCAGTAGTATTTCCAAACGCAGCTCTTGCAAGCGCCATTGCAAACACTGTTTCAGGCCTCTCCTACCGAGGTGAACCCGTTACGCTCGCTTCCACAAATGGGTTAACGCTAAATGCTGATGTCCTTCCGACTGCTGAACAAACTTCCTTTACTTTCTCCTTGACTGGAAATGCTACGCTAAGCTACACCGTAGATCCAAATCGTATTGCAGCTGTGGTGGCAGGAAAGAATCGTAAGGAGGCTGAGGTTGCTCTCACAAACTATCAAGAAGTGAAGCGTGCGGTGCTTATTTTGCGGCCATTCTGGAAAACCTCCTTTCCAGAGGATCCCTCAGCCATCACGGTAAGTGTTTCTCCCGTGGTAGGTAATTGACGCTTTATGTGTCGTCTGATACAGTAGTCAGGTATCCACATGAAGGAAGATGCAGAGAAAAATACGGCGACCGGCATCGTCGAGGAGGTGTTGCCGAATTCGCTTTTTCGCGTCCGTATACCTGTGGAAGAGGGTTCCGAGGAAGCAGAAGGAAAGCTCATCCTTGCCTATCTTGCAGGGAAGATGCGTATCCATCGCATTCGCGTGCTCATGGGCGATGAAGTCGAAATGGTGCTTGACCCCTACGGGGGCCGTGCCCGTATCGTTCGTCGCCTCTCATAATTTCTGAACTAATACTATTCAACGATGAAAGTCCGTGCTTCTATCAAAAAGCAGCAGCCAGGAGACCAGCTCGTCCGACGTGGTGGGCGCCTTTATCGTATTAACAAGCGTAATCCACGTCGTAAGGCTCGTCAGGGCTAAATTTAAATAATTTATTATGCGTATTGCCGGCGTTACCATTCCCGATGACAAGCAGCTTACATACTCGCTGCCTCTTATTTTTGGCATCGGTCCTGCGCGTGCGCGTGACATTTTAACTGCCGCAAATCTTCCTTTTTCAAAAAAGGGTAGTGAATTGACTGCAGACGAAGAGCAGAAGGTTCGTTCGCTTGCCGAGGCCTACCTTATCGAAGGAGAGCTTCGTCGCGACATTGGTCAGAACATCAAGCGCTTGAAGGACATTCGTGCAATTCGCGGCCTTCGCCACGAGCGCGGCCTTCCTGTACGTGGACAGCGCACCAAGACCAACTCTCGCACCCGCCGCGGTAACGTTCGTAAAACCATGGGTTCAGGTCGTCGTACTCTTGAAAAGACATAATATTCTATTAAACCAGCACTACCATGGGAAAGAAACGTATCATCAAAAAGAGAGGTTCAGGTCTCGACCAGGGGCGCAAAGATCGTGCCCTTTCAAAGGCCTCGAAGCGTCACCTCGAAAAGGCTATTCTTCACATTGAGGCAACCTTCAATAACACGAAAGCCACCCTTACGGACGAGAAGGGTAATGCGGTTATTTCATCTTCTGCCGGTGCTCTTGGATTTTCTGGAGCGCGCAAATCAACCCCATACGCAGCTGCTAAGGTTGGTGAGCTCGTAGGAGAGAAGAGTGCCATGATTGGTCTTAAGGAGGCTTCGGTGGTGATTCGTGGCGTAGGCGCAGGTCGCGAATCAGCACTTCGTGGATTCTCAAGCAAGGGCATTGCGATTCGCGACATTAAAGACGCTACACCGGTACCTCACAACGGCCCTCGTCCTCGTAAAGCACGCCGTATCTAGCATTCTAATTTCTTCTATTCACTATGAAAACTGGACCACGATACAAAATTGCAAAACGACTCGGCGCGAGTGTCTTTGAGAAGACACAGTCTCAGAAGTTTGCACTTTCCGCTGAACGAAGTGAACGAAACAAGCGTACCGGCGGCCGCCGCGGCCGTGTCAGCGAGTACGGTAAGCAGATGCTTGAGAAACAGAAGGTGCGCATTACTTACGGGATTCCTGAGCGTCAATTCCGTCAGTATGTCACAAAGGCCCTCGTTGCAAAGACGACTCCTACGGAACGCCTTCACGAACTCCTTGAGCTTCGTCTCGACAATGTCGTATACCGTATGGGTCTTACGTCAACTCGTCGCGCAGCGCGTCAAATGGTTGCGCACGGCCACATCACCGTAAACGGCAAGAAGATTCGCGTACCATCGCATCAGGTTGGTCTTACCGACCGTATCGCGGTACGCGAAGGCTCAAAGAATCACGCCGCGTTTATCGGGTTCTCGGAGCGTTTCGCAGAGCGTCCGCTCCCGTCATGGCTTGCATGGAATCCGCAGTCCATGGAGGGTGGCATCACCACGCAACCTACTGCTGAGTCAGCTGACCCAGCAGGAGATCTTGCGGCAGTACTCTCGTTCTATACGAGGTAATTTATTTAAACGGTAATACGATTGCGTTATGGAAAACCACATTACACTTCCTTCGAAGCCACGCGTTGTCTCTGAAGAAGGCATGCAGGGCATTTATGAGATTGACTCCTTGTACCCAGGGTATGGTCACACGCTTGGCAACTCGCTTCGCCGCATCATTCTTTCATCGCTTCCTGGCGCAACGGTAACTCAGGTAAAAATTGATGGCGTTCCTCACGAGTTTGCAACTATCGAGGGCGCACGCGAAACGGTTATGGAAATCATTCTTAATCTAAAGCGTGTTCACTTTGTCCTTCATGGTGACGATCCACAAACTATCCAGCTTACCGCAAAAGGTGCTGGTGAAGTTACCGCCGCAAACTTTAAGCTTCCTACCCAGGTTGAAATCAAGAACCCTGAACAGCACATTGCTGATCTTTCTGGTAAGGCAACTCTTGAAATTGAGGCGACGATTGAACGTGGTCTCGGCTACGTAGCGCGTGAGTCTCTTACAAAAGACAAGGTAGATATCGGCACTATCGCACTTGATGCAACCTTCACGCCAATTCGTCGTGCAAACTACGAAGTAGAGAACATGCGTGTCGGCGATCGTACCGATTTTAACCGCCTTCGTGTTTTGATTGAGACCAATGGTACCATCACTCCTCGCCAAGCGTTGGAAGACTCAATCGAAATCATGATTCATCAACTTAAAGCAATCATTGGCTTCCAGGAGTCGGCAGTATTACCTCAAGCTGAAATGAGGGAGACGAAAGCAGAATCGGGTGTAGCAGATCCTGCAAAGGTAAAGGTGGCTGACCTTGGTCTTTCAGCTCGTATTACTACCGCACTTGAAGAAGCGGGTATTAAGAGTGCTGCAGGCCTCGCCCGTAAGACTTCAGACGCACTAAAAGAGCTCGATGGTATCGGGGATAAAGCAATTGAGGAAATCTCAGCAGCCCTAACTTTGTACGGCCTCGCGCTTAAAGGAGAATAAAATAAATTGTATGGCAGCCCGTGGAAAAAAACGTTCGTTTAATAGACCGGCCAATCAGCGCCGAGCACTTATCCGCTCATTGGCACGTTCACTCGTGCTTCATGAGCGCATTTCGACGACGGAGGCAAAAGCAAAAGAACTTCGCCCATTCATTGAGCGACTCGTAACGTATGGCAAGAAAGGTACTGTAGCGCAGCGCCGTCTGGCCCAGGCACGCCTTGGGGATGCAGAAGCAGTTGCAAAACTCTTTAACACCATTGCACCGCGCTACGCCGACCGCGACGGAGGCTACACCCGCGTGGTAAAGCGCACCAGGCGTGGATTGAACGATGCCCGTAAGCTTGCATATATCGCATTTGTCTAGTATTCCTTCTTATATGAAAATCGCAGCTGCAAAACCAACCACCTACACTATCGACGCGACAAACCGTACCCTCGGACGTGTCGCGAGCGAGGCCGCACACGCGCTTCTTGGAAAGCGTTCTGCTTCCTTCACGAAGAACCTTGTTGCTCCCATCAAGGTAACTATCGAAAATGTAGGCAAACTTCACCTTCCTGAGCGACGCATCAAAGGAAAGGTTTATACCCGCTACTCTGGTCACCCAGGTGGTTTCTATGAGACACGCATGGACGTCATGATAGAGAAGAAGGGAATTGCTGAAGTGGTTAAAAAGACTGTGGACGGCATGATTCCACGCAACAAGCTCCGCAACGAGCGCATGAAGAATTTGATCGTAAAAGCATAACTTTCTATGGCAACCCCACTCATTCACGCACTCGGTCGTCGCAAAACAGCACGTGCTGCCGTACGTATTGCACCTGCAGACAAAAACTCGCTCACGGTAAACGGCGTAAGCCCAAAGGAGTTTTTCAAAACTGATGAACGGGCTCGTACCGCACTTGAGGCCTTTGGCGTCGCTGATGCCGCTCACACTTACGAAGTGAAGGCACAGGTAGAAGGAGGTGGCATCAGCGGTCAGGCTGAAGCCGTCCGCCATGCCATCGCTCGTGCACTCATCAAAGTCGAGCCGGCAACTCGCGCCGTTCTCAAGAGTGCAAAACTTCTCACACGCGACCCTCGCGCAAAGGAACGCAAGAAGCCAGGACTCGTGAAGGCCCGCAAGGCCAAGCAGTGGAGCAAACGCTAACGCTCAAAAAACCGCCTCTGGGCGGTTTTTTGACTCCATCATTTTTTTCAGGCATAGTAGAGCAATGAACGACGAACATGATATTGAAATTGAAACAGAAGACCTGGCTAAAGCTTCCTTTGGAGGCTCGCCCGACGATTCTTTTGATGAATCATTTGGGGATGCGGGTGCCGAAGAAAAGGTAAAGAAACTGCGTGCCGAAATTGAATCGCTCCGCCAAGAAAAACAAGAGTATCTCGATGGCTGGCAGCGTTCGAAAGCTGATTATGTAAACGTTCTCAAGCGCCTCGACGAAGAAAAGAAAACTGAAAAACTCCGTGGTGTTGTAAAGGCAGCCGAGGCACTCCTGCCCGCCTTTGATGCGCTCGAACGTGCCAAAGAGCACGGAGACATCCCCGAGGGCTTTGCGGGAATCATAAAGCAGCTCGAAGGCGGATTTGCAGGGCTCGGACTTGTTGCGCTTGGCAAAGTCGGGGAAACGTTTGACCCAGCGCTCCACGAAGCCCTTGGTCAGGACCCTGTCGAAGACGCGGCGCGGGACGACACAGTGACTTTCGTGCTCGAGAAAGGTTGGAAGATAGGGGAGATGGTTATCCGTCCGGCAAAAGTGCGTATCGGAGTGGCGGTCGGATAGTTGCACACTTGAGTGCATTTCACTAAAATTACTACTTCAGCGAACTAATTATTTTTACGTATGGCAAAAATCCTCGGAATCGATCTCGGAACTACGAACTCAGCAATGGCAATCGTGGAGGGTGGCGAACCGCGCGTTCTCGAAAACGCAGAGGGTTCCCGCACGATGCCGTCAATTGTCGCGCTTGGCAAAAACGGCGAGCGCATTGTCGGCACGCTCGCAAAGCGTCAGTCAGTAACAAATCCTTTGAACACGATTTACCAAATCAAACGTTTCATTGGACATTCCTTTGACGAACCCGAAGTGCAGAAAGACAAGGAATCAGTGCCTTTTGAAATGAAGAAGGGAGAGACTGGTGGCATTGAAGTAAAAATGGGTGACAAGTGGTACCGCCCAGAAGAAATCTCTGCGATGATCCTCGGCAAAATGAAGGCTGACGCAGAAGCAAAGCTTGGTGAAAAAATTACCGAAGCGGTCATCACTGTTCCGGCCTACTTTAACGACGCACAAAGGAACGCGACCAAAGACGCGGGTAAAATTGCTGGCCTCGATGTAAAGCGCATCATCAACGAACCTACTGCCGCGGCGCTTGCATACGGTTTCAACAAGAAAAAAGAAGAGAAGATTGTTGTCTTTGACTTTGGAGGTGGCACCTTCGACATCTCTATTCTCGAAGTGGGCGATGACGTAATCGAGGTACGCAGCACCGACGGCGACGCACACCTCGGTGGTAAAGATCTCGACCAGAAAATCATCAACTGGCTTGCCGATGAATTTAAAAAGGAGAGCGGCATCGACGTACGCAGCGACGCACTTGCACGACAGCGCCTCGACGAAGCCGCAGAAAAGGCAAAGATTGAACTTTCAAGCGCCATGGAAACCGAGGTCAACATCCCATTCCTCACTTCCGACGCATCTGGTCCTCGACACTTGCTCATAAAGATGACTCGTTCAAAACTTGAAGAGCTTTCTGCTGAGTTCATTGAGCGCGCTATCGCCATCAGTAAGCGCGCAATGGAAGCATCTCCTTTCAAAATCGAAGACATTAACGAGGTGATTCTCGTCGGCGGTCAAACCCGTATGCCCGCAATCCAAGCAGCGGTAGAAAAGTACTTCAACAAGAAGCCAAACATGAGCGTCAACCCTGATGAGGTAGTCGCTATGGGCGCAGCGATTCAAGCCGGCATACTTCAAGGTGACGTGAAGGACATTCTTCTTGTGGACGTTATTCCACTTTCACTTTCAATTGAGACCATGGGTGGCGTTGCAACAAAGCTGATTGAACGCAACACGGCTATTCCTACTTCTCGCTCGCAGATGTTCTCAACTGCGGCAGACAATCAATCTTCGGTAGAAATCCACGTAACCCAAGGCGAGCGTGCCATGAGTGCCGATAACAAATCACTCGGACGCTTTGTACTTGACGGTATTCCACCTGCACCACGTGGTATGCCGCAAGTTGAAGTAACGTTTGATGTCGACAGCAACGGCATCCTCACCGTGAAGGCAAAGGAGAAGACCACCGGCAAAGAACAGAGTATCCGTATCGAAGGCTCAACGGGTCTCTCCAAAGAAGATATTGAACGCATGAAAAATGAGGCTGAGGCGCACGCCGCCGACGATGAGAAACGGAAAGTGCTTGTCGAAGCGCGCAACACCGCAGAGCAGATGATTTATGCCGCTGAAAAGTCAGTAAAGGACTACGGCGAGAAAGCTGGCGCTGAAATTGTTAAAGAAGTTGAAGACAATATCGCCGCACTCAAGACTGCCATGACAGGGGAGGATGCAGCGATAATGAAAACGGCTTCTGACACACTGTCAGCATCTATGAGTAAGATCGGTGAGGTAATGGCGAAGACCACAACTCCAAAGGAAGGAGAGCGGCCCGCTGGAGGATCCTCAACAGAAGGTGGACAGCAGCCACCTGAAGCAGGCGCAACTGACGCTGAATTTAAAGAAAAAGAATAAGTGATGTTTTCTAGTCAACCCGCCACAAGCCTTTTCGGCTTGTGGCGGGTTTGACATATTACATATATTGTGTTTATACTATTGACTGATTGGTTCAACCAACGCCACAAGGAGGACGTCGTGTACCACTATCGTGACACACATTGACTGATTGGTTCAACCAACGCCACAAGGAGGACGTCGTGTACCACTATCGTGACACACAGCCTGGGAATGGCGCGGTTGCCGTTGTCATTCTGTCGCCAAAAAACGAGGTCTTGCTGGTTATCCAGCGAAATCGAAAAAATCCGTTCTGGAAGATTCCTGTAGAAACGAGAAGGTTTAATGAGTATCCTGTTCAGACTGCCACACGTGGCGCATGGGAGGAACTCGGATTGAATCTGCGGAACTACGATTTCGAAGAGGTTGCGACTGAAGACAGATCGGTACCAAACCACTATCGACCCTATATTTTCATTGCCTTTGTATCGCAAGAGATCTTTGAAAGTCACGCGGTACAGGGCAATGAAGATGGCGCGGTTCTGGATATTCGCAAAGAACAGTTTTCGAATATTTACGGACTTCATCGCTTCCTCAAAACTCACTATTACATAGTGAAAACGGTGGCCGACCACCTAAAAACAAGTAAGGTCGCGGAGTAAAACCCGCGACCTTTTGCATACCTCGAAAGTACGCGTATACTCTAAATCTATGGCAAAAGACTTCTACCAAATACTCGGCGTCGATAAAAAGGCCAGTAAAGACGATATCAAGAAGGCGTTTCGTAAACTTGCACATAAATATCACCCCGACAAAGGAACTGGGGACGAAGCAAGGTTCAAAGAAATAACCGAGGCATATTCGGTTCTTAGTGACGACAAAAAGCGTCGCGAGTACGATACCTATGGTCAGGCATTTGCAGGCGGAGCACCAGGAGGCACTCAAGGGCAGCCGGGCGGGAATCCCTTTGGTGGATTCGACTTCTCGCAATTCCAGGGCGGCTTTGGAAACGGCGGTGTTGAGTTTGATTTGGGCGACATGTTTGGCGATATTTTTGGAGGTCGCAGCCAGAACCGCCAGCCACGCGGCCGCGATATTTCTATCGACATTGAGATACCGTTTAAGGACGCAGTCTACGGAACCAAGCGTACAGTGCTTATAACTAAAACTTCGACTTGCGACACCTGCAAGGGAAACGGCGGTAAGCCAGGGACAGAAATGAGTACCTGTACCACTTGCAACGGCGCAGGCAAAGTGCACGAGACTCGCAACTCAATACTTGGTCAGTTCACCAACGTCCGCACCTGTCCGGAGTGTGAGGGCGCGGGCAAAATTCCAAAAGAGAAATGTCCTGACTGTAAAGGTGCCGGCGTCCGTCGCAAAGAAGAGGAAATCAATCTCACTATTCCTTCCGGCATTGATAACGGTGAAATGATTCGCTTGCCACAGCACGGAGAGGCGATAAAGGGTGGCGTCACGGGCGATCTGTACGTAAAAGTCCACGTGAAGCAGCACCAGACTTTCCGTCGCGAAGGTTCAAACCTTGTCATGCACCTTCCCATAAAATTAACTGATGCACTGCTCGGCGCCACCGTCTCGATTGAGACCCTAGAAGGAAAAACACTTGAGGTAAAAATACCGCAAATGAAAAAAGGTGAGGAAATTCTTCGCATCCGTGGAAAAGGCGTACCCACAGGAGCAAGCCACGGCGACCTTCTCATCTACGTTGAAGCCGCACTTCCGCAAAAACTTTCAGGCAAAGCAAAGAAGGCAGTCGAGGAACTTAAAAACGAAGGACTCTGAGTCCTTCACGAGACCACCTTTTAAAGAGTGCGCTCCGGGGCGCTAGCCCAAGTCATACCCTCTTTAAAAGGTAGCCTCGTTGCGGTTATCACCATTAGGTTTTCCCAGAAAAGGGGAGTATGGGGCATACTGTACGTATCCATGCCGACAACCGCACTCGATGGTCTTGCTCAGGTAAATACACTTGCAACCCACACAGCCCTTTCCGCATGGTCGTGGGGAGGCGATTTCCTGATTGTCATTGTCCTCTTTACGGTCTTTTTTCTTTTTGCCCGCTATGTTGGGCGGGGGCCTTTTGTTGGTTTACTTGTAGCACTATATGCCGGGTATGCAACCTACGCCGCCATTCCTGCAGCCTACACCAAACTCATTCCAACAGCCCCACCACTCACTGCTTTCTTCTCACACGTGGGTATCTATGCAGGATTTACGTTTGTGGCATATCTCATCCTCCGTCGTATCGTAGTATCTGACTTTCTCTTCATTGGCCTTCTCGGATTTGTTTTTCTCTCGTTTGCTGGCGCAGGATTCTTGCTTGCCCTTGCATACCACGTTTTTCCAACAGCTGCGGTATACACCTTTACTCCTGCCGTTGACCTGCTCTTTGCGCCTACTCAATATTTCTTCTGGTGGTTCATCGCTCCAATCGTCGGCCTCTTTTTCCTCGCCCGCTAGCAACTCAAAAAGCATTGCTTTATACTAATAACCATAATGATAGAAGAATCTGCAGGGGTCATCATCGTTTACCGATAACACAACACACCGAAATTTCTTCTAATACAACAAAACGAGGGGCACTGGGGAATCCCAAAAGGTCATCTTGAAACGAAAGAGGACGCGCGGACGGCAGCTCTTCGAGAACTCCAGGAAGAGACTGGTATTTCTCAAATTCAACTTGTACCTGGGGCGCTATATGATGATTCATATACTTTTGAGAAGGGCGGCGCCCTACATGAGAAAACAGTTCATTACTTTCTCGGCATGGTAGCTAATCAAAATATAAATCTTCAGCAAGAAGAGATTCGTGCCGCCGTGTGGCTTCCTCTCCAAGAGGCTGTAGAAAAAGCTACATACCCAGGGTCTAAAAAGGCACTCACTGCGCTCGGAGGAGGCTTTGTGCTATCCTAACGCACAAACGAACGGAAACCCGGGGTCTAAAAAGGCACTCACTGCGCTCGGAGGAGGCTTTGTGCTATCCTAACGCACAAACGAACGGAAACCCAATAGAAAGTACGTCAAGCGCTCTTAACGCTTCACGAACAACTCCCGCCACCTACCCCTGATCTCGCAATTGTTATGAATGTTTCGGCACCTCTTGCAATTAAACGCATCAAGGAACGCGATCAAGAAGAATTCCTTAAGGAATTTGAAACGGAGACTGCGATTGAGAAAGTGTGTGAGGAATTCCATACACTGGGTCAATCAGGTTTATATCCGGAAATGCGAATAGTCGACAATTCAGAAAATTTCGAAAAGACAATCGCTACTGTCCTTTCGATAAGTGACACGTTGTTTAATTCTTAATTCTTAATACTGACGGGCGCTCACATCTTTTGTGGGCGTCTTCTTTTTTAAGATTTAATTTTCGTGTTATAATCCGTGGCTATGTCAAAAATATGGCCTGAAAACCTCCAGAAAGGGATGAGCCCCCTTTCGTTTTTATTTTTCTCTTCTCGACCCTATCGAGGGGTGATGGTTGGCGCACTACTCTCTGTAGTTGTGGCAGCAACCCTGAATGTCGGCACGTCCTATGTATTTAAAATGATGATAAATGCAGTTAGCACCCTTAGCACCGCAGGTTCCTCGGAAGCGCTTTGGATTGCTGGCATTGCATACATTCTAGTTTCGCTCGCAAGTATCCTTGCCTGGCGAACAAGCGGGTTTATCGGCATGCACTGGATAACAGGAGTCCGAGCCACTGCACGATACGCTCTTTCTTCTTATGTGACGCTCCATGGAAACGAATACTTCTCCAATCGCTTTGGTGGTTCTATAGCCAGCAAAATTTCCAACGCCGCAAGTGGCGTTAAAGAAATGAGCGAACAGATTCTATGGCAATTCACTGGTTTTTTGGTAACGATGATCAGCAGTCTCATCCTTATTTATTTTGCGAGCCTACCGATAGCGGTAATTTTTCTACTCTGGATTTTATTTATCACACCATTAAATATTTTCTTCGCGCGAAGACGCGTTCCGCTTTCCTCAGCAACTCAAAAATCTGAATCAGAGCTTGGCGGCGCAACAGTCGACATACTTTCAAACATTACTGCGGTGCACGAGTACGCCAACCGTCCTTTCGAACTTGCACGACTTAAAAAACTTATTGCAAAACGACGAGAGACTGGGATGAAAAATTGGCGCTATGGCGAAACAGTCTTGCTCATTAATGGATTGCTCCAGACTGTCTTTATTGGTGGCATGATTTTGACCGCCATCTATCTTGCGACAATCGGCGTCATCACTCCAGGCGACATTGCCCTCATTTTGACACTCGTCATTATAGTCGAGGACCGCCTTACCTTTATTGGTCAGCAGCTAAACAACTTTGCTGATTCTTGGGGCACCGTTGTCGAAAGTCTCGATGACATTCTGATGGATCACGATGTCGTGGATAAACACGACAAAAAGGAACTTTCTAAAATTGAAGGGGCTATTTCTTTTGACGAAGTTTCCTTCAAATACGACGGAGCAAATGTATTCGAAAATCTCTCCTTTACCATTGCTGCAGGACAACGCGTCGGACTCGTAGGGCGAAGTGGTGCTGGCAAGTCTACGTTGGTAAAACTTTTGTTCCGTCACTATGACCTTCAAGAGGGACACGTCCGTATTGATACCACCGATATCGCCGAAATCACTCGAGACAGTTTAAGAAAAAATATAGCAATCGTTCCGCAAGAACCGCTTCTGTTCCATCGAACTATTCGAGAAAACATCGCCTACAGCAACCCCGACGCATCTGAAGACGAAGTTATTAATGCTGCAAAACGCGCTCAAGCACATGAATTTATTTCTGCACTTCCAGACGGCTACAATTCACTGGTAGGTGAGCGCGGCGTAAAGCTCTCTGGCGGGCAGCGCCAGCGTGTCGCGATTGCACGTGCGCTTCTAAAAAATGCACCCATTCTGGTTCTTGACGAGGCAACGTCTGCGCTTGATAGCGAAAGTGAGGTTGCAGTGCAGAAAGCACTCCTTGCTCTCATGGAAAACAGAACCGTTATAGCAATCGCGCATCGCCTCTCAACACTCCGTGCCATGGACCGCATTATAGTTATGGACGACGGTAAAATCATCGAGGACGGCACCCATAACGAGCTCGTAGAAAAAGGTGGCCTCTACTCAGAGCTTTGGGCACACCAGGCGGGAGGTTTTCTCGACGAGGAATAGCTCATGATATAGTTTCTCCATGACTATCACCGAAGAGTTCAAGGCACGCGGACTCATAGAACATGAATCTGCACCGCTCGAGACTGTTCTAAGCACCCCTCGTACGGTGTATCTCGGCATTGATCCGACGGCTGATTCAGGACACGTAGGGCACTTGGTACCGATTCTCCTCATGAAGCGTCTTGCAGAGGCGGGTCACAAACTCATTTTCCTTGTAGGAGGCGGCACCGGCATGATTGGCGACCCTAAAGAAAAAGGGGAACGCATACTACTTGATGAAAAGACACTCAAAAAAAATACAAAGGCACTCAAGAAACAACTCAGAGCACTTCTGGGAAGAACATCATTTCGTATGGTCGACAACGCTGACTGGCTCACACGCGTAAGTCTCATTCCATTTCTCCGAGACATCGGCAAGCACTTCACGGTTAACGACCTCATAAAGCGTGACCTCATAAAAAAACGCCTTGAGACTCCGGACGAGAGCATTTCCTATACTGAGTTTACCTACGCGCTTCTTCAGGGATACGATTTCCTCCAGTTGAACACCAAGTATCACTGTGACCTTCAGGTGGGTGCAAGCGACCAGTGGACCAACATTCTCTCAGGCGTCGACTTGATTCGAAAAAAGACAGGGAAGGAGGCGTTCGCGCTTACCGTGCCGCTTATTACTGACGCTATGGGTAAAAAGTTTGGCAAATCAGAAGGCAATGCAATCTGGCTTGATCCAGAGAAAACATCGCCGTTCCAGTTCTACCAATTCTGGCTCAATCTTCCGGACGACAACGTAGAGAAATACTTGAAAGTATACACGTTCATGCCGGTGATTGAAATTGAAATGCTTATGGAGCTGCACCGTCGCAGTCCTGGGGAACGCCAGGCGCAGGAAACACTTGCTCGACTTGTCACCGAAATCGTTCACGGTCCGGCTGCGGTTGCCCAAGCAGTCGCTGCAACTGATGCACTTTTTGGACAGACACCGTTCTCAGAGCTTTCCCGTGAAGCGCTTGCGGTAGCACTTGCGGAAGCACCTTCTGCAACCATTTCAAAAAAAGATTTGGAGGATGGATTTCCACTCGCCGAGGCGCTCGTGGCCGGTGGTATGGCGTCCTCTAAGTCCGATGCTCGCCGTTTGATTGAAGGCAAGGGCATTTCACTTTCCGGTCTGTCCATAACTGCACCCGATCAGAAACTATACCCAGGAGACCTTCCGGGAGGCTATGCACTCGTGCGGAAAGGGAAGCAGAGTGTGCTTGTGCTTCAGACTGGAAAATAGCGAGGTTTTCGGCTATACTCTTCCTCATTGCGTCGCCCTCGCCTTGGGCGGGGTAACGTGGCGGAGCTTGCCCCGCTGCAAGTGGGGTAAAGTCAATCGCTATGTGGACGGTATACGTATTACGAAGTGACGCGAGCAAACGATATTACATCGGCGGTTCAACTAACCTCGAACGACGTCTCCTCGGACACAACGGCAAGCACAACACCTCGACGCAATAGCACAGACCTTGGTCTGTAATATATACAGAGTCATGTGGAGAGCGACGACTAGCGTACGCTCGAGAGAAACAAATCAAGAGTTACAAAAGCGGTGCTGCATTCAAAAAACTGATTGGCGAGTAATTGCGTCGGTGGCGGAGTGGTCAATCGCAACAGGCTGTAAACCTGTCGGACATAGTCCTACGAAGGTTCGAATCCTTCCCGGCGCACAACACCTTGGAAATCCCCAGAAATGGGGATTTTTCATTTTGTGCGCCGGAGAAAGCCGCTTGCGCGGCTTTCGTGAAGGATTGACGCAGCGGAATACCCGAAGGGGTACGAAGACCTTGGGAGTGTAATTTGTGAATACTTGGAACAAAATACCCAGAAGGTGTACGCCTAGATTTTAAAGGAGTGAAATGACTATTGAAATCCAAGTGCAGTTTCGAAGAAAGCTGCCTGGTCATGTAATGACCGAAAAGCGTATTCGCAGTCTCCGCGGCGCACCCAAATAACAAAAGTCCAAAGGGAGAACTATTTGATGAAAAGTGAATGTGTAGTAAGGTACTCATGGTCGCAAAGGCGGCCATATGAGTACCTTCAATCAAAAAAGGGGGCTAAAAATTGAGGCAAATTTTCTGGACAGAATCAGGAATCGATTTTGCCACTGCAGAAGCCCGTCGACTGGAAGATCAGATTCGGCGACTGCAAGACCAGCATCACTCATGTAGGAATGGAAATTCCTGCACCCACGACGTGTCTATCGATCTCTCGTCAATACATCTTGAGATCGCCATGCTCACGAACCGTCTAGGCGAGCGTCGGCTACAGCTTGCGCTTGTGGCAACTGCACCCAAATTAAAGGGGTGCGAGTTTGCCCAGGTCGGGCACATCGTTATCATTCGTCGATACGACGAAAATAACGTGGCTTCTCAAACTACGCAGACATTTTTGCTTGGGGGTTGGGAAGAGATTTCCGACCCAGAAGCTAAGATCCAGACGATCTCATGCAACAGTCCACTCGGTAAAGTCCTTATTGGAAAAACAATAGGGGAAATTTCCGAGGTAGAAGCTCCGGGCGGATTCCAAGAAGTTGAACTTCTTGGAATCGAAATACCAAACATCAAGCAATTGACCGAACGACGTTCAGTTGCCGCTTAGTCTTTTCTTTGTTGCGTACGGGCGTCGCATTATTCGCGACGCCTTTTCTATATGCTATCGTATCCCTTATGAGCAATGGAAAACCAACACTCGTCTCTGCCATCAAACCAACTGGCGAGCTTCATATCGGTAACTACTTTGGTGCTATGCGCCAGCAGGTAGAGCTTGCAAACTCAGGTAACTATCAGTCCTTTATTTTCGTCGCCGACTACCATGCACTGAACTCGATGCAAGACGCAGAGCAAATGCGTCGCCGTACTCATGAACTTGTCACGGCCTACATTGCCGCAGGACTCGATCCAGAAGAAATAACTATTTTTAAACAATCCGATGTGCCCGCACATACCGAGCTGACATGGATATTCGACACCATCACTACTATGCCGTATCTCATGCGCGCGCATGCGTACAAGGATGCAGAGGTCAAGAATAAAGAAATTTCAGTTGGCACTTTTAACTACCCAATCCTAATGGCTGCGGACATCCTACTCTATGACGCTGCCATTGTTCCCGTAGGGCAGGATCAGAAGCAGCATGTTGAATATGCACGTGATATCGCCGAGAAATTTAACCGTACATTCAAAGAAGAAGTCTTCATGCTGCCTGAGGCCTACATCATGCCCGAGGTGGCGATTGTCCCGGGCACCGATGGACAAAAGATGAGCAAAAGCTACGGCAACGTTATTCCGCTTTTCTCCTCCACCGAAGACCTTGAGAAACGCATCATGGGTATCGTCACCGACTCCTCTGGTGAGCGTCCTGAAAACGTTTACCAGATTCACAAACTCGTGAGAAGCGAAGAGGAGCTTGCGCCACTCTACGAAGAACACAAAGGTAAGTACAAAGCTCTCAAAGAGGCGCTTATCGTTGATTTGGAGCGCTACTTGGCCCCTATGCGCGCCAAATACGAAGAGCTCCAAAGTGACCTTGGAATCATCGAGGAAGCGCTGCAGAAAGGGAAAATAGAGGCCAGAGCTATGAGCGAAGCGAAAATGGAGCGAGTTCGGCGCGCCATTGGAGTCTTTTAGCATTTCCTAGAATCGCCTGGTGAGGTCTCACAAGAAATTTTAACCATAAAAAGATGCTCGTCAGTTTTGACAGGACCACACAGTACTGCATTGCCATTTTAAACCTGAATTTTCTACATTTTGCTGGTACCCTAGCATTCGCTCAGAAGTGTTTACAACATTGCACTTTATGCTAGAATACTCACAGAAAAACCTGCCGCACAACGGAAGGGAAAAGTATTGACTAGATTGTTTTTCCTAAAAAGGTTCTCGCAATGAAAAAAAGGTTTACACCTCCCACCCATGTTCAAAAAACCTGTGTTTTTTCCTCGAAAGAGGAATGGGACGCTGGGAATCTGTTATATTTGCCGACTTTTTCGGTAGAATGTATTGAGGTAGGTACAGAAAGCGATGGTACGCCACGCTTTCGCATAACCTATGTGCCGCGACCGGAAAAAGAACATTCGGCACCATTCTAGGCACTACGCCCTCGCACTGATGAAATCAGTGCGAGGGCGTGCTATTTTATACCCATGACTAACCGCACCCTCATAGGCGAGCTGGCCACCCATATCGGCGAAACGGTTTCTATTTCTGCGTGGATAGATGTTCGACGCGACCAGGGCAAAATGGTCTTTTTTGATTTTCGCGATCGCAGTGGCATGGTCCAGGGCGTCGTGCTTCCGGGCTCGGTAGCACTTGAGCTCGCCAAAGAAACACGCAATGAGTTCGTCGTACGGGTCACGGGTGTCGTTAATAAGCGCCCCGAGAAAAACATTCAGACAGGGAAGCAGAACGGCGATATCGAACTCGAAGTGACTGAGCTTGAGGTGCTTACCCAAGCACAGGCCCAACCATTTGATAGCGATGCAGACATCAATCTAGACACCCTGCTCGACTATCGCCCTCTCACAATTCGCCGCAAACGCGAGCGAGCAATTTTCAAAGTGCAACACGAAATTATTGCAGCATTTCGTGAACACCTCGACAGCAATGGATTCACCGAGTTTCAGGCACCCAAACTTGTGGGGGACGACGCTGAGGGCGGTGCGGACATTTTCAAAGTTGAATATTTCAAAGACAAGAGTGCCTACCTTGCTACTTCTCCGCAACTCTATAAACAAATGATGATTGGTGCGTTTGAGCGTGTCTACGCCACTGGTCCGCAGTTTCGTGCAGAGAAACACTCAACTACCCGCCATCTCAATGAAATCTCCATGCTCGACTTCGAAATGGGGTTCATTAAAGACCACACGGATGTCATGCATATGATTGAAGGCGTCTTGAAACACACCACTAAGCGCCTCGAGAAAAATAGCAGCGCTGACTTTGCTGTAGTCGGCGCAACCCTTCCACTTGTTCCGGAGACATTCCCCGTCATGAAGCTCCGTGAGGCACAAGAACTCATAAAAAAGGAAACGGGGAAGGACTGCGTAGGTGAGTCCGACCTCGAGCCTGAAGATGAGCGTTGGCTTTGTTCGTACGCACACGACACGCTTGCAAGTGACTTCATTTTTATTACGCACTACCCGGTAAGCAAACGTCCGTTCTACACCATGGAGGACGAAACTGATCCAGGCTTTACGAAAAGTTTTGATCTCTTGTTCCGTGGCGTTGAAATTCTTTCGGGCAGTCAGCGCGTGCATGACTACAAAGTTCTTGTGGAAAAGATTCGCGAGAAAGGACTCGATCCTGAAAAGTTTTCATTCTATCTCATGGCCTTCAAGTACGGACTTCCACCACATGGCGGTATTGGTATGGGACTTGAACGTCTTACACAAAAATTCCTTGGCATTGAAAATGTGAAGGAAGCCTCACTCTTCCCACGCGACATAAACCGCATCGACATCTTACTTTCAACCAATGAACCCGACGCTCTCGAAGACTAACTTCAACATCTCAACCCCTGCGTTCCAGGGACCCTTTGAGCTGGTACTTGAACTTATCGAGGCGCGCAAGCTCCTTGTCAACGAACTTGCACTTGCGCAAATCACTGACGACTACATTCAGCACGTACGCACGCTTGAAACCTTCCCGGTAGAAGAGACCGCGAACTTCATTCAAATCGCAGCCACACTGCTTCTCGTAAAGTCTAAGTCGCTGATTCCGGAACTCGAACTTACTGAGGATGAGAAAGGCGATGTTGAAGACCTAAAACGCCGACTTGCTGCCTACGAAAAAGTCCGCGATGCCGCGCGTGAACTCGGACGCATTTTTGGCAAAGCGGTTATGGTTCCCGCAGGAGAGAAGAAGCCTGAGGTGCAGTTTTCCCCAAGCCGAGATCTTTCAAATGATGCGCTTGCAGACGCGCTTGCGCGCGTTCTTGCTGCGCGCGAAATAGTCGAAGAGCTTCCCGAGGCGCGCGTGCGCCCTATGGTAACGATTGAAGAAATGATGGACACCTTGTCTGCGCGCGTACAGTCAGCGCTTGCGGTTTCGTTCAAAGAATTCACCGGTTCAGCAAAAGAAAAAGTAGAAGTAGTCGTTTCATTCCTTGCACTACTTGAGCTTGTTAAACAAGGCGCGGTTGCGGTAGAGCAGTTCGATCAGTACGGCGATATTCGCATCACCAACACCAGCACTAACGTCCCGCGCTACGGCTAGACTCAGTCTCAAAAACTTTCCCCGTCCACGCGTTGCGAAGGGGGCTCTAAACGTCTACTATAAGAACATGTTGACGCCTCCCGCAGCGCTTTTGGCACTACTCTTTGCCTCCGGTGAACCGCTTACCAAAAAACAGGCAGCGACCATTCTCGAGTGCACAGTAGGGGATCTCAGCAAAGCCATTTCCGTACTCCATGAGTCGCTCACAAGCACCGGCCTCACACTTCTGGAAACTGAGGAGGATATTGAATTGCGTACCGCAAGCGAAGCCGCGGAGATTGTGAACAAACTTCGCGAAAACGAATTGTCCCGAGATCTCGGCAAAGCAGGACTTGAGACACTTGCGGTAATTGCCTACCAAAGAGGCGCCACCCGAGGAGAAGTGGACTGGGTGCGGGGAGTAAACTCTTCAACCAGTATCCGTTCGCTCCAGATGCGTGGCCTCATAGAAGGGAAGGAGGATTCTTCTGACCGACGACGAATCCGCTACCATCTTACTACTGAGGCGCTCGCGCATTTAGGCATTTCAAGTAGTGAACATCTTCCACGCTTTGCAGAACTTTCCAAAGAAGCAGAAGAAATCGTCACGGCAAATACCGAAGCAGTTTCTACCGAATACCCAATCTAATATTCATGAATACCCCTGATCTCCAGATGCTTGCAACTCGTACCCGTTTTATGCGTGAAGCAGGTGTTGCACTCATCCTAGCGTCGCTTGTCCTTGGTATATTTCTTTTCATTCCTGTGAAGTCTCAAAGCTCACAAGCTCCTGGTGTTGCAATAACTGCACCTGAAACACCGAACGCTTTTGCAAGCGTGCCAATTCAAGCGCAGGCGGCAATTGTATACGACCTGGCCACGAAGAAAGTGCTCTATGCAAAAAATGCCGATGCACAACTTCCGCTCGCCTCACTTACTAAGCTCCTCACAGTGTACGGAGCACTCGCTAAGCTGAATCCCGAAACGCTCGTTACTGTCTCTGCGCATGCTGCAAGTATGGAATCTCCCCATAAGTTTGCAGCGGGCGATACGCTTGCACTTTCAGAACTTGCGCGCCTTACACTCACTGGCTCACTAAACGATGGCGCAACCGCCATCGCTGAAACTGCTGCAGCAGCAGAAAACCATGCAACGAGCGATATGCTTGCAAGCGCAGCTACCTCACTTAAACTTACTCAGACCTATGCCGTAAACGGGAGCGGTCTTGATGAAAATCCAGAGGTCTCCGGCGGCTATGGTTCAGCCTATGACGTTGCAACACTCGCGGGCGCTCTGCTCGAAAAAGCACCTTCAGTGGTATTGGCCACCACAAATCAAACCACCACGGGTATAGGAGAAGATGGAACCGTATATGCGGTCAAAAATACAAACCCTACCGTAGACTCAACTCCTCGACTTCTTCTTTCAAAAACAGGTTTTACTGATCTTGCGGGAGGTAACCTAGCAGTTATTTTTGACGCTGCCATGGGACATCCTATTGCAGTAGTCGTACTCGGCTCGACCGAAGAAGCGCGTTTCACCGACAGCCAGGCGCTCGTAGCCTCAACACTTGCGCACTTTGCCAACCTAAGCTCACTGTAGCCATGTTTCCGCTTTCTGCTCAAGTACTTATTCCTTCAGCTATCGCCTTCGTGCTTGGCATCGGTTTTGCACCCTTTCTTTCTGCAGTGCTCTATAGAAACAAGGCATGGAAAAAGCACTCAGGAAAGCTTGCAGGAATTGGTGGTGGTGGCACTCCTATTTTCAACGAGCTTCACAAGGAACGCGAGATTTCAACACCGCGCATGGGCGGCATTTTAATTTGGGCGTCAGTACTTGCCACTGCGCTCCTTCTTTTTATTCTTTCAGATACTATCGGTGGCCGCTGGTCCCAGCTCGATTTTATAAATCGACGCGAAACCTGGCTGCCTCTCTTCGCACTTGCTTCGGGCGCTGCAGCGGGTTTTTTTGACGACCTCCTAGAAATCAAAGAAGGGAAGGGCGGCCTTTCGCTTGCCCGTCGCCTCAGTATTGTTGGTGGTATTGGACTTGTTGCAGGCTGGTGGTTCTACGCAAAGCTTGGCGTGGTGGCTGTTGGGATTCCTTTTGCTACACCACTGGTGATTGGATGGCTCATCATTCCATTTTTTGCGCTCGTAACCCTCGCACTCTATGCCGGCGGCACCATAGACGGCATCGATGGCTTAGCGGGCGGGATTTTTGCAATTATTTTCATGGCCTACTCTGGAATCGCGTTTGGCGAGGGGCTTCTCTCGCTCTCTGCATTTGCAGCAACTGTCGCAGGCGCTACACTCGCATTTTTGTGGTTCAATGTGCCGCCAGCGCGGTTTTATATGTCTGAAACCGGAAGCATGGCACTCACACTTGCACTTGCTATGACCGCTTTTGCATCCGACACTCTTGCGCACGGTATCGGGGTATTTGTCTTACCAATCATTGCATTGCCGCTAACCGTAACCGTAGCAACGACACTCCTTCAAGTAATTTGGAAAAAAGTATTCCATAAAAAACTCTTCCGAGTCGCGCCAATTCATCATCACTTTGAAGCGCTTGGGTGGCCCCCCGCAAAAGTTACAATGCGGTACTGGATTATCACCATCATAGCCAGTGTTATCGGTGTTGCGATTGCACTTATAGCAACACCATAAATCCCATTAGAGATAATGCACGCTATACTCTAGACATGTCCCATATTCTTACTAAAAACAACCAGATGGAAAACAAGTACGTATCGAGTACTTGTGTTCAATCTCTAGCGAGATGAAGCTCGTAAAAGGTGACCGTATATTTTTTGTTATCACGATTGCACTTGCACTCGGTGGTTTTGCAATTTTCTCTTCAGCAGCACTCGGACTTCTTGCGCGCGAAAGCGCAAGCGTCTCGCGTGACATCTTAACCCAAGCAGGTCTTGGCCTCGGTCTTGGATTTGTCGCGCTTTTTGTAATTCGCGCAATTCCTCTTGCGCAGGTGAAACGCCTCGCGCCATATGCATACGCAGCGACCGTTTTACTCACCCTGTCTGTATTTATTCCAGGAATCGGCCATCACGCAAACGGGGCTACTCGCTGGATTGACTTAGGTTTCATTACATTGCAACCTGCAGAATTTTTAAAGATTGGGGTGGTACTCATGCTGGCATGGTGGCTGGCTCCACGCGTAAAACAGCTTAAAGATTTCCGAAAAGGCCTCCTTCCGTTTATGGCAATTGTGGGACTTCCAGCGGCAGCGCTTCTTATGCAACCAAACAACTCAACCACCATACTCATCCTCTTAACAAGCGGGGCACTGTACCTGGCTGCAGGCGCGCCACTGCGTGATATAGGAATTCTTACGGGACTGATGGTAGTAGCTGTAATTGCCGTACTGATAATTCGACCCTACGCACTCGAACGCGCTAAAACCTTCCTTGACCCTTCCGCAAATTCACTAGGGAGTGGTTATCAAATCCAACAATCGCTTATCGCCGTTGGGTCGGGTGGGTTGTTTGGACGGGGATTTGGTCAGAGTGTCGAGAAATTCAACTATTTGCCTGAGCCGGACGGTGACTCAGTATTTGCAGTATTTGCCGAGGAAACGGGTTTTCTGGGCGCTACACTTCTACTCGCGCTTTTTACGGGCCTCTTTGCGCGCGGAATAGTTATTGCGGGAGATTCACGCGACCTCTTTGGAGGACTACTTGCGCTCGGGTTCTCTGTTCTCATTGCACTGCAAGCATTCATAAACATGTGCGCCATGATTGGTATCATTCCACTCACTGGTCTGCCACTCCCGTTTGTCTCGCATGGTGGTACAGCACTGCTCGCCGTGCTCGCTATGTGTGGATTCATTTTGAACGTATCAGTCCATAGGAAATCAGCCTAAGTTCCTGTTACACTAAAGATATGACTATCGTGTTTACCGGTGGGGGAAGTGGTGGCCACTTTTATCCAATCATAGCAATGGTTGAGGCCATAAACGAAGCGACAAGAGCGCGTCGTTTAATTGATCCAAAGCTCTATTACCTCGCGCCAACTCCTTTTGATAAAAAGGCTCTTTTTGAGAACGGTATCACGTATGTCTATGTTCCCGCAGGAAAACTGCGCCGGTATGCATCGTTCAAAAACTTTACTGATTCGTTCATTACGTTTGGAGGATTTATTTCTGCACTGATTACGCTTTTCCGCCTCTATCCGGATGTGGTCGTTTCTAAGGGCGGGTATGCCAGCGTCCCCACCATTCTTGCAGCTCGCGTTTTGCGCATCCCGGTCGTAATTCATGAGTCAGATGCAAAACCGGGCCGTGCAAATCTCCTAGCAGCACCGTTTGCAAAAAAAATAGCCATCGCGTTTGAAAGTGCTGCACAGTATTTTCCAAAAAAAGTTCAGGGAAACATCGCCCGAACCGGTATTCCTATTCGTAAAGCGCTTATGCGACTTGAAACTGAAGGAGCACGCCAATACTTGGGACTTGAGGTAGGTATTCCGACGGTACTTATTCTCGGCGGCTCTCAGGGCTCCCAAAAAATAAACGAGACGGTTATATCTGCACTACCCGAGCTCGTCACCTTTGCAAACATCATCCACCAAACCGGAGAAAACAATTTTAAGGAGGTATCCACGGTTGCTACGGTGGTGCTTGCTAAAAATGAGCACATCGCACGTTACCATCCTTTTAATTACCTTTCTGAATCAGCACTCCAGCGTGCCGCAGGAGTTGCAAACCTCGTCGTCTCCCGTGCTGGCTCAGGTTCAATTTCAGAAATCGGCATATGGCAAAAACCGGCCATTCTTATTCCTATTCCCGAATCCATTAGTCATGACCAGCGGACTAACGCGTACGCTTTTGCGCGCACCGGCGCCGCAATCGTGATTGAAGAAGGGAATTTGAGTCCACATCTACTCACTTCAGAGATTCGACGCATCGCAACTGACCCTGCCCTTGGACAGTCTATGGGCGCAAAAGCTGCCGGATTCTCCGATCCAGACGCTGCGAAAATTCTCGCGGAGGCAATTCTTTCAATTGCACTTACCCACGAATCATGAGTACAGTAGTCACACGTTTTGCGCCATCTCCTACGGGACTGTTGCACGCCGGCAATTACCGCACGGCAGTTTTTGCATATCTTTTTGCGAAACATAATGACGGTACGTTCATCCTGCGCATCGAGGACACCGATACGGCACGCTCTAAACCGGAATACGAACAAAATATTCTTGAGGCACTTACTTGGCTCGGACTCGAATACGATGCTTTTTTTCGGCAAAGCGAAAACGCTTCCCGCCATACAGAATTACTTTTAAAACTTATTTCCGAAGGGAAGGCGTACGTTTCAAAAGAACCATCAAAAGAAAGTCCGGAGAAAAGCGTAGAGCTTATACGCTTTAAAAATCCAGGAGGGAACGTGTCATTCACCGACAGTATTCGCGGAACCATATCTATGGATGTAGCTGACCTTAACGATTTTGTCATTGCGCGCTCTCTTACAGAGCCGCTATTCCACTTTGCAGTTGTAGTAGACGATGCTGACGAAGGTGTAACTCATATCATCCGCGGAGAAGATCATATTTCGAATACTCCGCGCCAAATTCTTATCCGTGAAGCTCTCGGCTTTCCGCAACCTTTCTACGCGCACCTTCCGCTTATTCTTTCCCCGGACCGAACAAAACTTTCAAAACGAAAAGGTGCAAAAGCTATCACTGAGTATCGCGCTATGGGTTTCCTGAGTGCGGCGGTACTAAACTATTTGAGTTATCTTGGTTGGAATCCTGGAGACAATACTGAGTATCTTTCAAAAGAGGATCTTGTAAAAGTGTTTGACCTGAGTCGTGTCCAGAAAGGCGGTGCCGTGTTTGACGAAGCAAAGTTCCTCTCCATAAATCAACACTGGATGCGCGCGCTTGACGACAATGCATTTTTGAAAGAACTTGCCGCTCCAGAGAGCTTTTCATCAGAAATGGTTAGGAAGGCGCTGCCGCTTATGCGTGATCGAGCCCAGACGTTTGCTGAGGCCCGTGAAATGCTCTCGGGAGACCTTTCCTGCCTATTTGAGACCCCAATTTTAGACAAAAACACCCTTTTAGCAAAGAATCCAGCGGAATGCCCTCATGTTGCAAAAACAGCCCTAGAAGTGCTTTTGGAGGCTCTGGAGAGGCTCCCAGAGGGACTTTCGGCCGAGCACGTAAAAGAGGCGCTCATGCCCTACGCGGAGCGTAATCCTAAGGAAACAGGGGGCAGGGGAGCCGTACTTTGGCCTCTACGCTACGCCCTCTCTGGAAAAGAACGTTCTCCCGACCCGTTTAGCCTCATCGCCATTCTTGGAACACAAGAAGCTGCTCGCCGCATCCGAACAGCGCTTGCTATACTCTAGAGATGACTCGTGCTCGATTTTTCACCGCGCTATTTTTTTCTGTAAGTCTACTAATTACGTACGCACCTGCAGCACAAGCGCAGTCTGCGGATGCTATACAGGCTCAGATAAATCAGCACAATCAAGCCATCAGCGACCTTCAAGCTGAGATTGCACAGTACCAGCGGCAACTGGACGACATCAACAAGCAGAAAAATACACTTCAATCAACCGTGAGCGCTCTTACGCTGTCACAAAAACAACTTGCCGCACAAATCAGCGTCACCAAAAACAAAATTAGTTCTGCAAACCTCAAAATAGAGGAACTCACCAATTCCATCGGTGACAAGGAAATTACCATTGTCGAGCAGCAATCGGCAGTAGGTAGACAACTGCGCAGCATGGCTGAAAACGACCGACTTCCCCTTATTGAACAATTGTTTACGAGCACGAGCCTGAGCGACGTGTGGCGCACCATTGATGATTACCAGCAACTCAATCAAGCACTAAACGAACAGGTTACACAACTCCGCCAAGTAAAAACTTCTCTTGCTCAAAATCGAGATGAGGTATCCGCTGCAAAAGCATCCCTGGTCTCACTGGCTTCGGAACTTGCCACACAAAAACGCTCAGTAGATGCAAGCAAAGCAGCCCAGCAAACCCTATTGAACCAAACAAAAAATAAGGAGTCGAACTACCAAAAACTCATTGCTGACAAACAAGCTGCAGAAAAAGCATTTGAAGACGATCTCGTCGCACTCCAGAGCAAACTTGATTTGATTGTGCACCCCGGCTCGTTGCCAAAAACCGGCACTGGCATTTTATCATGGCCAGCCTCTGCGAGTTTTATGAACAACTGCGCTGCACGCAAGAGCGTCTTTGGAAATATTTTCTGCATCACGCAATACTTTGGTACCACGGCGTTCTCAACGGCAAACTCACAGGTATATAATGGCCACGGACATAATGCTATCGACCTCGGCATGCCTATTGGTACACCACTTCAGGCCGCACTCTCGGGAACAGTCATCGGTACTGGCAATACTGATGCTGTTAAAGGCTGCTACTCGTTTGGTAAATGGATCTTAATTGATCACCACAATGGCCTTAATACACTTTATGCACATCTTTCAGAAATCGACGTCTTAAAAGGTCAAAACGTTACCACCGGTCAAGCGATCGGACTTTCTGGCATGACGGGATACGCTACCGGTCCGCATCTACACTTTGGTGTTTATGCAAGTGAAGGAACCGAGATTATGGACTTGGCGCAATGGCGCGGAAAAGGAGGCACGCCATGCACCAACGGTGGCGCTATGATGCCTGTCGCTACGCTCGACGCCTATCTCAACCCGCTCTCATATCTTTAAACTTTTCAACATACGAGAGGGAAGTGAGATCTTAAAATAAAAATTTCATTGTTTTTCTTTTTTGAATTACAACAAACCGGCGTTTATAAATAAAAAAACGTATCCATAAAAAAGGACTCCCAGAACTCTAACTAGCCAGAGCGGTAGTTTCTAGGGATAATAAAAAGAGGGTATATAAAGTATCCATAAAAAAGGACTCCCAGAACTCTAACTAGCCAGAGCGGTAGTTTCTAGGGATAATAAAAAGAGGGTATATAAAAGAGCGTATCTACAAGAAATCTCGTCTCGGCAAGAGGCATCGGCTAGCCGAGATTCATAAAACATAAAAGCCATATACTTACCGGATTATTAGACCGCCCTTGAAGTTTATTCCCACACGCTACAGACGAACACACACAAGCGAGCTATACTTATTGGACATGATTCGTGTAATCTTTTGGGCCATAGTCGGACTGCTCGCTCTTTCATTTTTTGGGATCTCAATCCAATCTATTATTGACTCTCCTGCAGGACAAGCTAATTTTACATATATATTTGGACTTCTTGTAACCCTTTGGGACTTGGTTGCAGCCAATACTCATACCATAATGGCGCAATTGCGAATGTTTTTACCGTTTCTACAAACCTAACTTATTTTAAGTATATGATTTTTAGTACGATTTGATTTCTTAATAATCCTGAGGCCAGGATTATTTTTATACTGTGTACAGCAGAAGCAGAGATGCGCACACAAAAGACATTTGCCACGATAGATAGTGGGAAAGTCTGAGTATTCAAGGTGTCCCTCTACGTACAGGCGTTATTATGTGCGCAAAAGATATATTGTGCGCACTTTGCACATAGAGCGAGGATGCCCATAAATAAGACTTCCCTTGCGGAACTTAGCTTAAAAACAAAGAAGCTGATGGTATTAAAAAGTGGGTTCCTGTATGTAAGATTTGATTGAATGATTTTCAACTCTGGAAATGGAAATTACAGCGATCTACTGCCGGTTGCGCATTTGTAGACTACTGGGGGAGAGTCCACTTCCCTATTTTCTAAGACTTTCTATAAAACAAATTATCTCTTATATGATTTATGGGAGAGATTGTTGTATTCCTGCGTCTGGTACTCGGAAATTCCTTCTTTGTGCCAGAGCAGAAACGTATCTATGCCCACGTCTAACGCTAGCCTGCTACAAACCGTACAGTATGGGTCACCAGATTTTTTTATGGCTCCATCGTTGTCTACGCGGACAAAATAAAGTTTTGAACCGGAAATCTTCTCTGCATTGTTTTTGAGACCATTAAGTATTGCCCGCCACTCAGCGTGCATACAACAGGTGCGATCATAGTTTGGTCTTCCGTGCCCAATGTTTTATCACCCGTTCGATTTTCTTTTTTATCGAGAGGCGGTGCGTTGTATCCTGTGATCCGATAATTTTTCCATCTTTTACAATGACCATTCCGCAATGCGCTTTTAAACACATCGCTCCTTGAGCAACGCTCGCCGCCTCTGCCATCCATCCGGTAGCGACTAACTCGTCTTCGGCCTTGAGAAAGTTCATTCTCTAGAAAACGTATTAATTTTAGTTTTTGGTTGCGATAATAATTACTTGGATGAGAGAAATCATGGTGCTCATAAATCCAGTCCAGAAAGCATAAATTTCAAGATTCTCGCCGATGGAGTGGCGTCGCTTTTTGTGAGTCTTCTTTGAGGCCATATAGAGAAGAGGATACCATACCCAAAAACCACAAGACCACAATTCCCACACCCCCCTACTCTATTTGAGAATGCGAACGATAAGACCGACGAGCGAGATAAGCATCGAGAGGAAGCCCGTGAGAAATGCGTAGAGCCGCAGACGCTTAGCGCGCTCTGTTCGTTTCTTGCTGCCGAGAGCTTTTCCGAGAAGACGCTTTTGACTGTAATCTAGACCCATGGCGACCTAGCAGGTTACATTAGTCGTGATGTACTCAAACGCTTCATCAACTGAATCAGCAAGCGTGTAGAGTTCCATGTCTTCCTTGTTTATGTTGTTTCGCTTCTCATAGAGCTCTTTTTCGATAACTGAAAGAAGTGGTGTCCAAAACTCCTTTCCGTAGAGCACCACCGGCACTTTGCGAATTTTCCCCGTTTGGATGAGGGTAATAATTTCAAAAAATTCATCGAACGTACCAAACCCTCCCGGAAAATACACGTACACTTCAGAAGCATACGTAAGCATCACCTTACGCACAAAAAAGTGATCGAACAACAACTTATCCGTCAAGTATGGATTGTAGTGCTGCTCACTTGGGAGCTCGACATTGAGTCCAACAGATGCCCCGCCGACATCAAACGCACCCTTGTTGGCTGCTTGCATGATACCACCACTGCCACCGGTCACGACGGCAAAACCTTTTCTTGAAAGCTTTGCAGCAAGCTCACTAGCTTGCAAATACAAGGGCTCATCCGGCTTTGTGCGTGCACTCCCAAAAAACGTCACTGAAAGACTATACCGACGAAGAAGATCGAACCCCTCCACAAACTCAGACATGATTTTAAAGACGCGCCACGACTCTACACGATTTGGCTTGCACACAAGAAGCGGTCGCTCCTCTGGCATGGTGGCGTGGCCCTCGTGGATAGTTTGTACAAGACGGTTCGCCTTTGAAAGATCATCATTCATGATTTAGTAACACTACCATAACGCTTCGTGAAAAAGCGTGTGAATTCACAGTCCTTTGCAGTTTGCTGCGGGCGTGTAGCCCTTCGTTTGCGCTTCTTCTGCAGACGAAAAAGTGATAAGATTTGCTTCACTGATGTTTTTTGCTCCGGCACACCATGGTAAGAAGTACTTGCTACCTGTTTTCGAGGCCACAACCTCTCCGCCAGTCTCCGGGTGCACCTCGGGAACAGCCGTAGAGTCACAGACCGAAAACGGGGTTCCCGATCCTGTATCCTGACCCACCAGGATGCCAAAACCAAAGCTTGCTGCAGAAACAAACAAGAGGACAGCCACCAGGATGATGTCCTTGGGCACCTTGGAAATGAGGTTCTTGCTTGCCGCTCGTATATCTGCTATAGTCATTAAGTAAAACTATACCACTATGGCATCAACTAAAGCTGGCGGCTCAGCAAAGAACCTCAACGATTCCAATCCTAAATACCTAGGCGTAAAGCTCGGGGACGGTGCTGCTGCTCGCCCAGGAATGGTCATTGTCCGCCAGCGCGGCACCAAAATAGCAGCAGGCAAGAATGTACGTGTAGGTCACGACCACACGCTCTTCTCAATTGCTACCGGGAAAGTTGCCTTCCGCACAGCCCGAAAAACCAACTTTGACGGTCGCACCGTTGCAAAGAAATACGTTGACGTTCTCTAATTTTTGACACATTCTCTAAAACAAAAAAGTGCCCATGGGCGCTTTTTCTTATACAAACCATACATAAGCGAGGTGCACTTTGTTCGGTGGTAGCGTCAGTATCCGTGCTGGTGTTTTGACATAACTGACTTTTGCAGCTTTGCTGCGATTTCAAAACACGGATACGAGAGCTTAAGAAGCCCCGCGCTGGCGGGGTTTCTGCCGTCGAACAAAGTGTGCCCGAGCGAAATCTTATTCGGCTTCGATTACTATTGAGAACTTACCAAATGCTTCCCCTACCGAAACAGGAATTTCAAACGTGCCGAGCTCTTTAAGAGGCTTCTCAAGACGAATGGTTCCAGAAGGAAGCTCCACGTGTACCTGCTCTTTGATTGCGGCAAGAATCTCAGGCTCCCCCACAGCGTCATAGAGATGTTGCTTTTCGTTAGCTTTTGTCTTGATAACGATGCGCGCTTCAGCAAGTGTAGCGAGATTCTGTGCTGTAAGCTGTGCATCGATTTCGCGCATCGAAGCTACTTTCGTCTCACGGGCTGCCGCCTCTTTTTTGGCTGAACCGGTGGCAATAACCGCGAGCTTTCCAGGGATAAGCATGTTGAGCGCGTGCCCATCTGACACCTCGACTGTATCGTGTGCACGACCCAATTTCTTTACGTCTTTAAGAAGAATTACTTTCATAGTCTCCGCATCCTACCCGCTGGTAGGTAAAAAGGCAACTCTTATTAAAAATCCCTCAGCGAGGGTGCATGGCGCACGTCAGTAGCGAAGGTTGTTCATGCGTGGTCTTTTGGTATGTTCTTGCGCCATTCCTGTGGCGCAAGAACATACCAAAAAATGACACTGGAGCTTAAGAAACTCCTCGCTTGAGGAGTTTCTGCTGACGCACGCCGGCCGCATCCGAGCGCCTACTTCCCTGTCGTAAGAAACTGCACCGCGCGATCCATCTGAGGGTCATTCTTAGCATCGGCATCTGCCTGCGTGTACGGAACCTTTATGTCTGGGGTTACACCATTACCCATGATCCAATGCCCTGCAGGAGTAATCCAACGCGCCACAGTTACCTTCAAAGCACCGTCGCCAATATTGATGAGCTGTTGGACGGAACCTTTCCCGAAAGTCTGAGTGCCAACAACCGTTGCGACCTTGTTGTCCTGGAGTGCGCCAGCCAGAATTTCTGATGCGGAAGCGGAGCCGCCGTCTACAAGCACTACTACTTCCGTACCTTCTGGAAGATCCCCGTACCCAAGACTGGTGTGAGTATCGTTTTGCTGCTTGCCGCCGAAGTCTTCCGTAACTATGGTCGTACCTTTAGGAAGGAAGTGGCTGGCGATATCTACCGCCGCATCAAGGTAACCACCCGGGTTGCCGCGCAAATCAACAATGAGTTTCTTTGCACCTGATGCCTTGAAACGAGAAAACGCCTGGTTGAAAAGGTCGGCTGAATTTGCAGTAAATTGGTAAAGCGCGATTTTGTAGACACCTGTCTTTGCATCATAAGAGTCATCCGTCTCGGGGACCTGAATGGTATCGCGCGTCACTTTTATTTCTAGAGGTTTTTTGTCGCGCACAATTGTAAAGGTTACACTCGTTCCCTTTGGCCCACGAATCTGCTGTACTGCAACTTCCGTTGAAAGACCTTCTGTAGATTTTCCATCAATAGCGATAATTGCATCTCCGGTTTTTATACCAGCTGCTTCTGCAGGCGTACCTTTAAGTGGTGCCACAACCGTTAGCACGCCATTCTTCACGTCAATTTCCATTCCGACTCCTGCGAAACTACCGGAAATAGTTTCGGAAAACGCTTTTGCCTCAGTTGGCGGGAAGAACACTGTATACGGATCGCCATAGGAGGCAGCGAGTCCTTGAATTGCTCCATAGAGTTTGTCTTTTGTTTCCGGCAGCGTCGAGGATGCATGGGTTATGACGTAATCCTGATTGAGCACATTCCATGCTTTCCAAAAATCAGTAAAGTCAGCAGTGTTGTCCGGCGTTGCATCAAGCCCGTCTCCAACAAAGGGAATACGCGCCACAACGGAAGAAGGATTACCTATTCCGCCCACGGCAATGCCGCCAACAAATGCAATGGCAGCAACGAGTGCAAACGATATTCCTTTCTTCACAAGTTTTTGTGATTCCATTTGAGAGGAGTATATCACAGAGGTTTACACACGCGTCCACCGTTCATACGGTATACTTTTTATACATATGATTTTCAGACACACTCATAACAAGACCACGTGGATCGATCTTGAAAATCCAACCGAAGAAGAAATCGCTTCTGTCACCGAAGAATTTTCCATTGGCGCGCGTATTCAATCGGAACTCATAGCACCCACCCCTCTGCCGCTAGTCGCTGGTGAAGCAGGGCTTGCGCTTCTGGTTTTGCATTTTCCCGCTTTTGCAGGAGACTCAGGCGAAAGTCGCGATCAGGAAATTGACTTCGTTGTCGGTAAAAATTTTGTACTTACCGTTCACTACGAAATCGTAGAGGCACTCCGTCTGCTTCAGAGACTATTTGAAACGGAAGAGGCGCTCCGAGATCAAACCCACCTCCCTACCGACATGCTCCTCGAGGTGCTCTTTGCACATCTCTTTGCAACAGTGCGCGATCATGGCCAGCACATCGCCCAAGAAATGGTGCGTGTAGAAAAAGAAATGTTCGATGGTCGTGAACGAAAAACGGTACATGAGATTTCAAACGTCAGCCGCGCCTTTCTTCACCTTGAAGCAACGCTTGCGAGCCAAGAAGAACCGCTTGAACGATTTCTACGCACACTCGCACGACCACAATTTTTTGGAGAAGCATTTGCAGATCGGGGCAGCCGTATCGCTGCTATGCGTGCTCAGGCGCAACACTTTCTGCTTACCCACCGGGCGGTAGCCACTGAATTGCGGCAAACTAATGCAGCCTTGCTCGAGACTCGGCAAAATGAGATTATGCGCGTACTCACCGTGGTCAGTTTTATTCTGCTTCCCCTTGAGCTTATTGCCATTATTTTTGCCATGCAACTGCCAGGCCTCCCCCTTCAGGAAAACCCCAACGCCTTCTGGATTGTAGTTGCCGGATTGGCGATTCTTGGTATGTTTCTTACTCTTTTTGCATCCTATAAACGTTGGATTTTCAATTAGATACTATGTCCTGGTTCCGAAATTTCTTTAGAAAGCGCGCTTCTTCGCGCGGAAGCAGTTCAACTGCATCACTTTTTTTTACCAACACTCTTTCGGGAAAAAAGGAGATATTTACGCCACTTCGCCCCGGCCTCGCAATGCTCTATTCGTGTGGGCCAACCGTGTACAGCCGCGCGCACATTGGCAACCTTCGTGCGTATGTTTTTTCTGACACGCTGGCGCGCACACTCATGCACGCGGGCTTCAACGTAAAACGAGTAATCAACATCACCGACGTCGGCCATCTCGTAGCCGACGCAGACACTGGCGAAGACAAAATGGCAGTCACCGCGCGCCGTGAAAAAAAATCTCCGGAAGAAATCGCGCGACTATACGCGGGCATGTTTGTGCACGATCTTGCCGACCTCAACATCGACACGGAAAACATTCTCTTTCCACATGCCACCGAGTATATCCGTGAGCAGATTGCGCTTGCAAAGACACTCGAAGAAAAAGGATTCGCCTACCAGCTTCCCGACGGACTGTATTTCGATACTTCAAAGTTTTCTGGCTATGGAAAACTTGGTGGTGTCGCGCATGCCGAACTTGAGGCAGGCAAGCGTGTTGCGGTAGCAGGTGGCAAACGTCACCCGGCAGACTTTGCGCTCTGGCGCTCGGCTAAGCTTGGTGACCTACAGCAGTGGGACAGTCCCTGGGGCAAAGGAAATCCTGGTTGGCATATTGAGTGTTCTGCTATGAGCCGCGCGCTACTTGGCCAGGAAATCGACATCCATACCGGCGGCGAGGACCTTGCGCAAATTCACCATAACAATGAAATCGCGCAGTCAGAAGCTGCAAATGGCCGTCAGTTTGTGCGCTACTGGATGCACACCGCCTTTCTAAATGTTGAAGGTGAAAAAATTTCAAAATCACTTCACAACGACATTTATCTTTCCGATATTGTTGAGCGAAACATTCACCCGCTTGCACTCCGCTACTTCTTTCTCCAAGCGCACTACCGTACTCCTCTTTCTTTCTCCTGGACCTCGCTCTCGGCGGCCGCAAGCGCACTCACAAGACTGTGGAATCTTTCGCGCGCAATTAAAGAGGAGTCGGGTGCAAAGGCACAATCTTCTGAAGCACGTACGCGCTTCGTGGCTGCAGTACGCGACGACCTGGGCACTCCGCAGGCACTCGGCATTCTCTGGGAATCACTCAGAAGTGACGACTATTCTTCCGAAGAAAAGTGGGCACTTCTGGTAGACGCAGACGCGCTCTTAGGCCTCTCGCTGATTACGCCGCCACCCGGAATCGAGAGCGCACCAATACCTCCTGAAATCGAGGCACTACGTGTCCGTCGCGAGGACGCCCGCCTTGCCAAGGACTTCACCCTGGCCGACGAGCTGCGTCAAGAACTTGAAACCAAAGGCTATGAGGTCCGTGACGACGCTGCCGGCTCAAGCGTGTTGCCGCGCATTTGATACTCAGAGTGGAGGGAGTAGAATAGGTATCAATGGCCGATTCTTCTAAGCGTGTCCCTCCTCAGTCACTTGAGTCTGAACGCGCTTTGCTTGGCGCACTCCTTTTGAAACCAGACGTCATTCATGACGTCGCTGATCTCGTTAAAGAAGATTCTTTTTATGCAGAAAAGCATCGAATCATCTTTGGCGCCATGCGTGGACTCTCTGAGCGGGGCGAACCAATCGACCTCCTCACGCTTTCAGAGCGTCTCCAAGACCAAGGACTTATCGAGCGCTCTGGTGGACGCGCATACCTTGCCGAACTTGCTGCAGCTGCTCCAGCACCAGGAAACTACGCGCACTACGCAGACCTCGTTGCACGCAAGTTCACTATGCGCTCACTCATTGATGCTTCCTATGAAATCACCGAAGCGGCCTTTGACGAGGCTCAGGATACTCACGCAGTACTCGACGATGCTGAGAAGAAGATTTATGCAATCGGAAACGCAAGTGCGACCCATAAATTCGTTTCTATGGCTGACAAAGCACACGAAGCCTGGGACCGCATCGAAGCGCTTTCTAAAAAAGAAGATGGGATCCGCGGCGTTCCCTCCGGCTTCCCCGACCTCGATAATCTTCTCTCTGGTTTTCACCCTTCGGACCTCGTGATTCTTGCAGCACGCCCATCAGTAGGTAAAACTTCTTTTGCACTTGACATCGCTCGCTACGCGGCAGTGAATCACAACGTGCCGGTAGGCATCTTTTCACTCGAGATGAGTTCCGAGCAGGTCATTGATCGTATGCTCGCGGCGCAATCCTCAGTAGATTCCTGGAAATTGCGTACCGGACAAATCAAAGACGAGTCGGATTTTGACCGTATTCGCGACGCACTCGACACGCTTTCACGCGCACCGATTTTCATCGATGACAAACCGGGCAACAATATCCTCTCTATGCGTGCCGTGGCGCGCCGCTTGAAGCGCGAGCGAGGCATTGGTTTGCTTATCGTGGACTACCTCCAGCTCATGGCGCCAACCAATACCAAGAATTCCGATTCAATGGTGCAACAGGTCACCGAAATTTCCCGCTCGCTCAAAGGACTTGCCCGCGAGTTAAACGTGCCGGTGATTGCTCTTTCCCAACTTTCGCGCGCTGTAGAACAGCGCGGTGGCCGCCCACGCCTTTCCGACCTGCGCGACTCGGGTTCCATCGAACAGGATGCCGATGTGGTGATGTTTATCCATCGTGGTGAAAGTCAGAGCGAAGACGATTCTGGAGCTGCGGGAAAGCGTACCGGGTACGACGCAGAAATTCTCATTGAGAAACACCGTAACGGTCCGACCGGGATGGTTAACCTCTACTTCAACGCGAAGCGCTCCAGCTTCCAGTCGCCTGATAAATCTGGCTACGGTGAACTTGCCGGCGAATTCTAATCAGTATGGATAAAATCGAGGAGCTTGCTCAGGCATTTACGCGCTTCCCCGGCATTGGCCCTCGACAAGCCAAGCGATTTGTCTTTCACCTTCTTTCAGCTCCCGGAAGCGATCGAACGAAGCTTGCTGAACTCATTGGTGCGCTGAGTGCAAATGTCCGCCAGTGTCCTGAGTGTCTTCGTTTTTATAACGGCACCACCGCACAAACATGTTCGTACTGCAGCGACAATCGTCGCGACAATTCCCTTCTGATGCTCGTCGAGAAAGATCAGGACCTTGCTGCGGTTGAGCGCGCCGGAACCTACAAAGGACGCTACTTCGTACTTGGTGGCGTACTGACCCTTTCAGGCAAAGGCGTTATCCGTGAAAAAGAATTACTTCAGGCAGTAAAAGCAAGGCAGAAAAAAGGCTTGAAAGAAATTGTGCTCGCACTCTCCGCAACCTCTGAAGGCGAGCACACCTCAGACCACATCCGTGAACTGCTTGCGCCAATGCGCGATAGCATAAAAATCTCTGCGCTTGGCCGCGGCCTTGCGACTGGTAGCGAGCTTGAGTATTCAGATGCCGAGACGCTCCGCGCAGCGCTTCAAAACCGTACCGAATCGTAAGTATAAAAATATACTGATACCCGTATCCATAGAAAAACTCACCCGCCTTAATAACCGCGGCACGTGCAGAAAATAGTGGCTTATTGTTCCTACGCCAGTACACAGATAACGAAAGCCCCCTGGCACATGATCCAGAGGGCTTTATTTTTCACCAGCTTCGAAAAGCTCAGTAATAGACCATTTCGATGATGTTCTTCTCGCGACTTTTCTTCCATCTCTGGAAGAAAAAAGCAGCAAGAAGACTGGCGAGACTTGGGAGAAACGGCACCAGAATGTAGGTGCCAACGATATCCCAGTCGCTGCTCGGAAGTGCCAGCTTTGACCAAGCGATGCAGAACACCGCGAGAATCAATAGATTCACGAGCGCGGCAAGCGTGCCGCAGATGAGCAAAAATTGGTTTTTCTGGCGAAGACCCTTCTGGAAAAAGTCCCAGGAGAGCTCGGGAAGCGCAAGGCCTCCGATGAGCCAGAAGACGCCGAGCTTACTCACAAGCAGTATTGCCTGCTCCTGAGTCAGGGTTTGTGTAAGGAAGTAAAACATTCATCTCTCCTGCCCCCAAAACCCGAGGCGCGGCGGTCTAGAAAGACCAACTAAACTCGATTGAGTATATAAGAAAAAGCCGCTTTGTCAAGCGGCTTTTTCGAACCTATGCCGTGGTTTTTTAGCCTTGCACGAAAGTCAAGGCCTTCCCTTTCTTATCTGCGCGACCCGTACGGCCGATACGGTGTACATAGTCTTCATACGTAGATGGGAGGTCGTAGTTAATCACGTGCGACACATCACTGATATCAAGTCCACGAGCTGCTACGTCGGTAGCAACAAGCGCCTGCACTTTGCCGCTTTTAAAGGCGTTCAGGGAACGGAGACGTGCACCGTGCGACTTGTCACCGTGAAGCGACTCCGCGTGGATATGGCGGCGGGAAAGGTCTTTTGCAAGACGCTCAACGCCGAACTTGGTGCGACCGAAAATCAGAACCTTTGTGAAGTCATGATCGCTCATGAGCTCAACAAGCTTTTCAAACTTGTCCTGTCCGCGACCGATACGTACCACATCCTGGTCAACGTTCTTCGAAGTTTCTCGTGACTTTACCGAAATAATAACGGGAGTCTTAAGGAAATCGCCGATAAGCTTCTCAATGTCACGCGACATTGTCGCGGAGAAGAAAAGGGTATGGCGATCCGGAAGCATCTTCGAGAGTATCATTCGCATATCATCGATGAAGCCCATATCGAGCATTCGGTCAGCCTCGTCGAGTACGACGGTGCCGAAGCTCGAAAGGTCGAGCACGCGGCGCTCCATGAGGTCTTTAAGACGTCCCGGAGTGCCGATCACAAACGACGGCTTATGACGAAGTTGCGTAATCTGGGGGCCGATGTTTGCACCGCCCACTGCGATCATGCCACGGAAACCGAGACCCTTTGCAAAGCCCGCGAGCTCGCGCTCAATCTGCACTGCAAGTTCACGCGTTGGCGCCATGACGAGAATGCGCTCCTCCGGATTCTTTACGACTTTGTCGATGAGTGGAATGAGAAAGGCAGCCGTCTTGCCGGTGCCAGTCTGCGCAAGTCCTACAACGTCCTCGCCACGAAGCCCATGAGGAATCGCGCGATCCTGAATCGGACTTGGGAGTTCATAGCCCTTTGCGATGATGTTTGCCTTGAGGCGTTCGTCGATGTCGAAATCAGCGAACTTGTGCTCAGGCACAAACACCTCCTCTTCCTCAGTTACGACAACCGAACGGTTGATGAATTTTGCGATTTCGGCCTCAGTCTCGCCAAAGGTACCAAAACCACGTCCGCGATTACGGCTTCCACTTGAACGATTTCCGCCGCTGTAGCCGCCCTGTCTTCCACCGTAGCTGCTGCCCCCACTGCGTGGAGCGCTGCTGTAGCCTCCGGAACGGGCGCCTGTTGGGCGTGAGCCGTACGAAGGGCGTGATGAGCTATAGCCACCCGATGAAGGGCGTGCAGCATAGCTACCGGAGCGGGCTGCGCTACGGTCGTCTTTCTTATAATTACTTGATGATGCGCCGCCTGCAGCGCCCTGGTGATTCCAGCGTCCTAATTGCATTGTATGTAGTGTGAGATATAAGTTCGACCAAAATGAAGTCGTCTTAAAGCCTTAAAGTTGCGCGGAGCGGGAACACAATTTTTGCAAGCATACAGAATGTACGCTAGAGAAAATTATAAGGACCCACAACAAAGCAAGAGAAGATTTTGAGCGGCTTCTACGAGATGCTGTCGATTTTGACTTTGAGAAAAGGCTGACGATGCCCGCGGCGTTTGTAGTAGCGGCTTTTTGCCTTGTACTTAACGACGTCGATTTTATCGGCTTTACCGGCTGTAACGACGGTGCCTTTCACCTCCGCGCCTTTGATCGTTGGCGCGCCAATGGTCGTATCGGAGCCATTGTCGACGAGGAGTACTTCCGAAAAAGTGACTGCGTCCCCCTCTTTGAGGTCGCCGGAAAGCTTTTCAATATAAACACTGTCGCCTTTCGAGACGACATACTGCTTTCCTCCGGTCTTTATTACCGCTACTTCCATAGTGGTAGAACTGTAGCATGCAGCTCTAGATTAAGCAAGCAAGCACGATGCGACTTTGCACCCAGTATCTGTGCCATTTTCTGGGTCAGATTTTGGCCTTTCTAGCCCCTGTCGGGTCAAAAACGGTACTTGGTACGAAGCTGGTGCCGGAGCTCTTTATGGTTAGGAATTTGCTGCTCTACAAGCTCCCAGAAGGCTCTGGAGTGATTGAATTGCCCCAAGTGGCAGAGTTCATGCACTATTACATAGTCGGCCAGTTCTGGTGGTAAAAAGGTTATGCGGTAGTTGAAGCCCAAGTTCCCTTTTGCTGAGCAAGCGCCCCAGCGAGTCTTTTGGTTGCGGATGAAGACGCGCGAGTACGAAAATCCGTAGTGCTGGTTGAAATGCGAAAGCCGCGCGTGCGCAAGCGCACGCGCGGAGGCTCTTGCAGCCGTGTCGTTTGCGCTCCCCTTCCTCACCCGCGGCAGCTGCTGCCGCGGGTCCACGAGCCTATACACCAATCCTCCGATCGTAATCCTCCGCATTATCTACTTTTTATATAAAATAAAGTGCGGAAGAGCATCAAGGTGTACATAATTAAACATCCAGTAATCAGCTCTTTTTGCCGTTGATGGCAACTGATACTTTTTCAAATTTACTTTCGGCACAAATGGGTAAAATCGTATCTCTTGGCGCAAACCTTCTTTGGTTTTCCACTTGAAATTAAGGAGAAGCGGCGGCACCATAAAACCTGACTTAAGAACTTTTTCCATAATCTGCCAACCAGCACCAAACACCTCTTTAGCGGCAGCGTTCTTTTTGTTTGTTTTTACCTGAGCACGGAACGAGCAGCCTGTGCATTGCACGTCATAAAGCGGGTAACTTGGAGGGAGCAACATTAATTTTTTCCCGCAATTCGGGCACGGCACAAGATCCACCACTTCTTGCTCGCCCAAATCTCCTGCAACTTTATTACCAGCCATACTCTGATTAGATCATGTACAGCTATTAGCTGCAATTTTAAATCCCGCCATATAGCGGGATTTAAAATTGTTAGTAAAAACTATTTCTCAGGTTTTGGTTTGACCTTTTTTGGTTTTTTGACTTCTTTTCGTTCGCGGTGATTTCCTTTTGCCATATGTAAGAAGAAGTATATCGAGCTAATAGACTTGCGCTAGCCCCCGCTGTGTACAATTCCTACCCGTCGGCTTGCGGCTTCTCGAGAAGTTCGGCTTCGATGCCGATTTTGCTTTCAGCGATGCGGTAGACGTCTTTATCAATTTTGCCGAGTTCTTTGTAGCCGGCGTTGTAGTGCGAGACGGTAGTGCCAAGCGAGTTACCGAGCTTTTTGTAGAACTCCTCATAGGCACCCAAGTGCTTACCAAGTTCACCCACGCGCTTTTGAATTTCCACGGCCTTCTGTTCAATCTGCAGCGCCTTAAGTCCCTGCATGACCGTCTGGAGGTACGCAAGGAACGAAGTAGGCGAGACAATAATGACCTTATGCTTCCCTGCTGCTCGCTGGATGAGGTTTTCTTCTTCTCCAGCGCCCACTTGGTTGGTGAGGAGGTCATAGTAAATGCCTTCCGATGGAATAAACATGAACGCGAAATCCGTGGTGTTTTCCTCTGGGCGAATGTACTTTGCTGTTTCCTGGATGCGGAGCTTCAAGTCACTTACAAAAGCTTTCTCTGCGGCTGCACGCTCAGGGCTTCCCACTTGCGCGCTCACAAAGCGGTTGTAGTTGTCGAGTGAGAATTTCGAGTCGACCGGCACGAGCATTTTGTTAATGATGATGACGGCGTCGACTATTTCGCCGTTTTTAAAGGGATACTGAATTCGATAGTCCTCCGGCGACATAACGTTTTTCAAAACGGTCTCGAGATAGTACTCACCGAGGATGCCACGCTGCTTAGGGTTTTTCAAAAGGTCCTGCAGGTTTTGGAGCTGCTCGGCAAAGCCTTGGGTCTGACGGCCGATTTCTTTCACGCTCGTGATTTCTTGTGTGATTTCGCGGATCAGCTTTGCTGATTCACCGAGTTGCGAGCGGACCGTTTCATTCATTTGTTTTGAGGAATCCGAAACGCGCGCATCGAGCGTGCGCGCTAGCTCCTGCACCTGCTGCTGAAGCAGCAGCATACCGCCTTCATCCTTCTTTTCTTCTCCACCCTCGCGGCGGCGAAGAATAAAGTAGAGCCCCACACCCTGCAAAAAGAGGAGTGCAAGCACTAAAAGTCCGATTTCAAGTAGATTCATAGCTGTAGTATAATCCAGCTATGGCTATCCACGAAACACTAAAGAAATCGATCCCTGACGCGATGCGCGCAAAAGACGAAGTGAAGCTTCGCACTTTGCGTTCACTCATTACAGCGATGACCAACGAGGTTGTAAATAAAAAGCGCAAGCCCGATGAGTTCCTCGAAGACGAAGAAGCTGCCGTGGTGCTCAAGCGTGCGGCAAATCAGCGCAAAGACTCAATTGAGCAATTTGAAAAAGCATCTCGAAACGACCTGGCCGAGCCCGAGAAAGCAGAGCTCGCAATCATCGAGTCCTACCTCCCGACCATGATGCCGCGCGAGGAAATCGAAATCATTGCAAGGGCAAAAATGACCGAGATGGGCATTTCTGACAAATCAGAAGCCGGCAAATTTACCGGCACACTCATGAAAGAGCTCAAAGGCCAAGCAGATGGCGGCGACGTAAAAGCAGTGGTAGACGCTTTACTTTCCTAGTCAGTATTGTAATATTTTGTATGGAAGGAATACCATCAAATCAGCCTAACCGAAAGGTGGAAGATATGAGTGAAGTATCCGAACATAAAGTCCCGGCTACCCTTTCTGCTGCAGATCGCCTGCTTGAAGCTCAGCGCAGAAAGCGCGAAGCTACAGCAACACAGCATGCAAAAGACAAAGCCAAACGCGCAGAAAACGGAAACCTCCGCTACTGGGAAAAGGAGGATTTCTAAATGCTGAGCGACGAGGAGGTTGCACAAGCTGCTTCGCGTCATCGACATCGCTATCGCAAAGACATTCAACCATGGCGAACTGAAAACGTGGTGCGTGCTTGGCTTGAAACCACGACATGGGCAGCAGACCTCGATCCGACAGAGCGTGTAAAGCTCGTCAATCGAGTTGCCGCCTTACTGCGCGCGAAGCAAGTGACCAAAGCGGTCAAAACGCGTGCGAAAAATAATTTTAAGAAGCGGCAATATGTTCTGCCGCTAACAATCTAACGGGCGACTTCAAACGAAGTCGCCCGTTTTACGTTTCTATATAAAGCACGTGTTACCATTTACACACATAATGAAGACCTCCCGTCTGATACTCCGCTACGCAACAAGCCTCAGCGCACTCATCGGCATCATTGCACTTTCCTACTGGCTCGTAGGAATCGTACAGGAAAACGAGATCGTCAGTGCACTCATAAATGCATACGGATACTTTGGCATTGTGGTCGTATCATTCATTAGTGGATTCAACCTCCTCGTCCCTATTCCGGCCATTTCACTCTTGCCCGCTTTTCTTGCTGCGGGACTCTCTTTCTGGCCAATCATCTTGCTCACGGCAGTAGGTACAACGCTTGCAGACAGTGCTTCCTATGTCCTCGGAAAATCAGGCCGCACGCTCTTCACTGATTTCCATGGGCACCTCAAACAACTTGATTCCCTTCGCAAAAAACATAGATCATGGCCACTTATCGGACTTGCGTTGTGGGCTTCTGTTATGCCGCTTCCCAACGAAATTTTAGTGATTCCCCTATCCTTCCTCGGCTATCGATTACGCTACATCCTCCCCATTTTGTTCATTGGTAATGTTGCCTTCAATATACTTGCAGCGTTCGGTATCGTACAGCTTTTTAGTTTTTTCTGATCCATGAAGAAGTGTCTTACCGAAGAGGTAATAGCGTGCGCGCGAACTTATTTCGAGACGAACAACGACTAATCGCACCTCGCAGACTCGGCGCTCGCCCCGCGATTACGCGCGGAAATGCACCGAGCCCTGGCTTTCGCAGAGCTCGGTTCCAAATTGAATCCGGACGAAGTTTCTTTTTGTGACCCCACGGAGAATCGAACTCCGGTTTCTTGGATGAGAACCAAGTGTCCTAGCCGCTAGACGATGGGGCCTCGTAGCTTGCTTTTTATACCAGAGAAACGAATAAAAAAGAAGCGACATGTCAAACATGACCTGTCGCTTCTTTCGAAATTGCAGACCCTGCGTATTAAGCAGGGAGTAGCGAACTGGATGGTACCCATACCTGGTAACCTCTCGGGGTCACCACCAGAGAGGTTCTCCCATGAGATTCGAGGACGATACACATTGCATCACCGAATCTTTTACAACGCTTCTTGGGCAAATCTTTCCCGATGGCTCCTGTGGTATCGCCCTCTTGTTTTTTCGCTGCTGCGTGTGGATTCATCTTCTTCTCCAAAGATCTTTTGCATTGGCCTCGATATTGAAACCGCTCTCGACTATACTCCCGTGATAGCAGATTGCAACGAACTTATGCACTCCTGCGTTTCCACTGCGGTTCTTGACGCACGAGAAGCGTTTGGTCCGCTGGATTTTTTAAGAGCACCTCGACAATTCGCTCAGTACGCACTGACTGAGAACCCTTCACAAGGATGACATCGCCCCTCCCTACCAGTGCAGGAACAGCATCTGCTGCAGCGTACGAGTCATCGAAAGAAATGGTGTGCTCTTGGGGGAGCCCTGCTGCATGTGCTGCCTCTGCAATTTTCCGCGCACGAATTCCTACCGAAACAACCACGTCCGCGTACTGTGCTACGAGGCGTCCGATACGTTCATGTTCTGCCACAGAGTAGCGGCCCAATTCAAGCATGTCACCCAAAACCGCAATGCGCCGTCCTGTGTGTGGTGCGTCCGCAAGAGTATGCAATACTTCTTCCACTGCCGCAGGAGAGGCATTGTAGGAATCATCAATGATAATTGATTCATGAATACCGGCAAGTAGACGAGCGCGGCCCGCGGGTGGCGTATATCTGGCAAGTGATGAGATAGCTTCTGCAAGCGGAATAGAGAGTGCATGAGCAAGGGCAAGTGCGGCGGCGGGCGGCAACGCCTGAGTGCGCCCTACCGATCCACGTATAACCAGCGATGTGTGGGTCCCGTCAATCGCCATCTCAGTTTTCATACCGGAAAGTATGCCGTGTTCGATAAAGAAATTATTTTTCAGTATGCGTGCGGTTGCCTCTGCCGCCTCGCCATACAAATACACTTGCGCCGCGGTACGATCGGCGTAACGACGGGCATAGGGATCCTCAGAACCAATGATGAGCGGTGCGCCTGGCGCAAGCGCGAATGCAGGAGAAAATTCTTCTTCGCGTACCTGTTCTGGAGATGCATAGGCCTCTACGTGTACCGGTACCTCCGGCAGTCGAGTGACAACGACCACATCTGGCGTTGCAATCGAAAGAAGCTTTGCAAGGTCTCCAGGACGGTCAGCACCGACCTCGAGCACCAACATGTTCGGGTAGTGGTTAGGTAATACCAAAAGTGCAATGATACTGCGCACCACCGCAAACCACGCAAAGGGGTTGCCCCACGGGTTCGCAACGCCAAAAATAGTAAAAGGCATACCGAACTCACTGTTGTAACTTTTTTCACTGGCGCGTACGAAATAATGCTGCGAGAGAAGTGCTGCCACCGCATCTTTTGTTGAGGTCTTCCCTACCGAACCGGTCACCATAACCACCCGGGGTCGATACCGCACTATCACCCGTCGCGCAAAAAAGGCGAGGAGGAAGGCGACCGGTGCTTTGATGAAGCGTTTTATCATTGTATTGAAAGGTTACGGTCTGGCGTAATATTGTAATAGTCAATCAAAAAATGAACGAGATCAATATAGGTACTGGTAAGAGTTTCTGATGAGTACTCGACCCCTTTCGGATCATTGGTGTAAAGAAGAATAATAAACCTCGGCGCGTACGAAGGAAAGTACCCCATAAAAGAGTGGAGGAACCGATCCTTGTGATACCCCCCCGTATCGTTGGTGAGTTGCGCAGTACCCGTCTTTACAGCAACTGACGTTGTCGGAATTTTGTCGGCACCGTGAGCAAGCTCATTGTCAAAGACATGTGTCAGCATCGTACTTACCTCGCGTGCCGCTTCTTTTGAAAATACGTGTTGTGTAGCACTCCAATCAAGTGTGCGCGTAATACCTGAATTGAGACGTATGGCGGAAACAAGGTGTGGCTGCACCATGACGCCGCCGTTTGCGAGTGCGCCAAGCGCACGAATCATCTGCACCGGCGTCTCAGCGATTCCTTGTCCAAATGATGCCGTGTCATATTCAACTTCGCGCGGACTTTTTAAATTTCCAAGAAGCGCGCGTCCCTCCGCCGGCAGATCGATTCCTGTTTTTTGACCAAATAGATTTGTAAAGTAGCTGCGGAATTTGTCGGGACCAAGCTTGGTCGCAATCCAAGAAGCACCAACGTTAAGAGACTGTGAGAGGATTTGTTGCATAGGAATTACACCTCGACCCTTGAGATCCCAGTTGCAAATAGTTGACTGGTCAACATGAATACACCCAACATCGTTATACGTAGTCGTGGGCGTAATGACTCCCGCATCAAGCCCGGCAGCCATCGTAAGCGGCTTCATGATTGAACCAAATTCATATACGTGCTCCACAAGCGGATTTCCAAGCAATTTCGGATTCACGCCCGTACGATCGTTTGCATCGTAGCTCGGATAGGTAGCAAATGCGATGATTGCTCCGGTAGCAGGATCCATAATGATGCCTCCGGATTCTTTACTTGAATACTGCTTGTTCACTTTGGCGAGATCTTCGTTTAGTCTCGTCTGCACCTGCGGCTCAATCGTGGTGATCACGTCACCTTCGTGCGCGTCTCGGGCGTTCACGAGCACATCGCCGACATTTGAGAAAAGCTCCGCAAAAAAGTTCTTGTACAGTGCGTCTGATGAGCGTGAGAGCACGCTGTCATACTCCGCCTCAAGTCCAGTCTGACCGGCAAGCGTATTTCCATTGCCATAAGAAACAATTCCGATTGACTGGGCAGCTAGGTCACCACCAGGATACACACGCCATCGCTCGCGAAGCACCTGCACGCCAGGGATTTTCTGTGCCGCAAGAGACTTTCCTCCGGCATCCGAAAGATGATGCGCGACCTCTATATATACCTGACTCTTCTTTGCTGCCGCTACTAGAAAATCATCATATGAAAGCGTTGAGCTGGCTACCGCAGCGATTGCTCTGTATACCATTTCAGGATTTTCAATTGTTTGAGGATTTATCGCTACCAAAAATCCCGTCTCAAGCGTTGCAGCACTAATGAGTGTCCCGTCTTGCAGTGTGTAGTAAATTGAACCACGATCAAAAAGACCGCTTCCCGATGATGCAAATTGTCTATCGGCTTTTTGTGAGTAATCATCACCGCGTATAATTTGTAAAAAATAAAGCCGCACGAAAATAGTTACGGCAACGAGCAGGAGAAGTACAAGAATGAGTCGAAGACGAAAACGAAATTGCGAGCGCATATCCTACCTTAACGGAGCGCGGTGCCACTCTTTGCTTGTACATAGGCAACTGCCGACGGTTTGGTATAGCCAAGCGCCGTAAAATTTGTGGTACTAACCTCTGCAACTTTGTTTAGATACTGTGTTTCAAGTGCTGCAACTACTGCTTCATCACTGCGTACTGATTGTGAGAACTCTACCGTCAGTGCTGCATAACTCATAACCACCGCGATGAGTGCAAAATATCCAATGACTAAAATTCCATTTATTCCCAAAAGAACCTGGGTCACTGAAAATGGCATGGAGCCAAAGCGAAGCGAGTTATGCATAGGCATGGGTTGAAGACGCGGAAGACATAGCCTGCGGACGTGCGGCGCGTTCAAATACACGCAGTTTCGCACTGCGCGCGCGACGGTTTGCAAGCACTTCCGCGCGCGACGGCACTACCGGTTTTTTGAATACCAAAGTTCCCTGCCCTTCGTGGACAGCGTCACGCAGCATACCTTTTACGATGCGGTCCTCAATACTATGGAACGTAACAACCGCAAGGCGGCCTCCAGGAGAGAGGCGCGCAAGAGTCGAGGTCAAACCTTCGCGGAGTGCGCCAAGCTCGTCATTTGCCGCAATGCGGAGCGCCTGGAACGTCTTTGTGGCAGGATTAATCTTTCCGTTTTGATACCAGTGCGGTGTTCCTGCTTGTATGGCCTCCACAAGAGCGCTCGTGGTAAGGATGCGCGTTTCACTTCGACGCGCAACGATAGCTTTTGCAATACTTCGCGCAAACCGCTCTTCACCATACGTGAAAATAAGATCAGCAAGTTCCTCTTCTGAAGAAGAATTCACTATCTCTGCGGCACTTTGCGAACCTTCTCCGTAGGTCATGAGGAGCGGCTCATCTTTTTGAAATGAAAAACCGCGCGAGGAGGCAATCTGATAGCCACTCCATCCCAAATCAAACAATGCCTTATCCATCGTTCCGATGTCGAGGCGATCAAGTATGTGATTTATATTGCGAAAATTGTCCTGCACAATGTGTGCGACCGGACGGTCAGCACGGCGATCGACAGCATAAGCAGCGCGCGCGCGCTCTACCGCCTCAGAGTCAGCGTCAATGCCAACCAATACTCCGTCGGCACCGAGCGCCGCCAATAGGCGCGCAAAATGTCCGGCACCGCCAAGCGTAGCATCGAGAACAACATCGTGCGGAACAATATCGAGCGCTTCAAGCACTTCCTCCATGAGCACGCTGTCGTGTTTTGCCTCCATCCCACTAGAAACCACAGGCGAAAAACCTCGACGGCCTCCACGGTGCTTATGGTCAACATGTGAATTGTTTTTAACGGGATCCATATATTTATTTAACGTCACCAAGTTTCTCTGCAAACGCATCAGCATCGCGCTCAATAGCCATGGTGTATTTCTTCCATGAGGTTTCGTCCCAAATCTCAATGCGGCTCGCCACGCCAGCAATTACTGCTTTTCCGGAAAGTCCCGCAAATCCCTTAAGGTGGTCTGGAATCAAGATGCGCCCCGCACTATCAACCTCAGCCTCCATTGCACCTGCAAGGAAAAGGCGCGCGAGTCCACGACCTGCGGCAGTGCCGCTAGCGTGAACAGCGCGCGCCGCCGCTTCCTTTGCCCATTCTTTTTTCGGATATACAAAAAGGCATTTATCCAACCCGCGCGTTAGTACAACAGCGCGCCCCAAATCTTTACGAAACTTCGCCGGAAGCGAGAGCCGGTTTTTAGGATCAAGAGTGTGCGTGTATTCGCCAATGAACATAAGGGTTTGGGCGTGGGACTTTGCGCAAATGAGCTACCACACCCATTTCACACTTCATCCCACTTGTGTAGAAGTATATGACACATCATCCCACAACCGTTGCGGTTATCCCCACTGCCCCACCGTTTGACAGACTTACAAAGTGCCGTACTATTGCCACCATGATTCATCAAGCAAAGTGGTTTAGCTATATGTTCGACCTTTTTACAAAGGTCGGGGCTTCGCTTGATATTTCTCTCCGCAACTACTAAGGACAGGAAAGAAATCTGAAGCGAGTCCCCGACCAAAAGTCGGGGACTCGCTGTTTTTTGTTCTTTCAAACGAAACGCAAAGGAGAATGGTGCTATGGCACTTATCTACGCAACGCGAAACATCTACAGTCCCAAAGAGTGTCTCTTTCTTTTTGAAATCGCACATCAAGGACTTGAGACAGTTCGTCTTGAAACTGATAACATAATTGAAAATCCTCTCATTGTTCCGGTTGTGATTTGCAAGGGTTTATTTCCACACGGAAAAGACTTATGCACACACCCTAGCGAATTTGAGACTTGCGGCATTGCACTACCATGCTGGGCGCCATTCGCACACTTTGTAATTGCCTTCAATGTCGAGATGGACTTCCGTGACAAGACTCGACGAAGACAACTTCAAAAAGACATTCTGACCTCACACGAAAGCTTTGAGAGGATGTACTCGTGCGCTTTGACTGAAGAATATAGTCTTCCTCATCTCATGTCGACGCCGAATCTGCCTCAGCGGGAAATATCAGAAAAACCACGCAAGGTTCGGCCATGCTGGTAAACAAAAACAAAAGAGCGGTTGCAAGCAGCCGCTCTTTTATAGTATCGTCGCCGCTTCAGTTAGCCGCTTTACCACGTACTCGCGGGGAAGCCCCGAGAGAAACCATCCGGCTTTCGGTCCAGAAATACGGTTGAGGAAAATTTGATAAATCGCTTGGAAAAGCTCTTTGGGTACAATAGGCACTTCAGTCTTGAGTTCATGCATACGAGCATGAAGCTCCTCTGCAGTGGGCCGCTTTTCTTCAATGAAGGTCGCGAGGATGCTAAGTGCCTGTTTTTGAACGCTGGAAAGTTCTGCCGCAGGGAGTGCGTCCTGAAGTGTGTATTTAAATTCCTCCGGTGCATAGGTAGAGAGCCAAAACCGAGCATAATACGCGCGCTCTTCAAGCGCCCGCACTTCGTCTTCTGTGAGAGGACTTCCCTTTGTGCGACCCGCCTCTTCCAAAAGCGAGAGGTGCGGCATTTGTACGATGAACGCAACTTCGCGGAAGCGCATCTGCCACGGCACAGAAAGTTCCGCACGCTTTTCCGGCATCTGACAAAAAGCGTAAAGCCGTGCGTAGTCATCTTCTTTTCCTTCGCGCACGCCAGAAGCCAAGTCGTCATACCAATCATAGAGACGCGGTACCGAATCTCCCGCAGGGTCGATGTCAATCTGTTCACGAATGTCTTTGCCAATTAAAAGCAGGCGAAACACTTCAGCGGGAAAAAGTTCGCTCATTTCTTTAGCGCTTGTGCCGCGTCCTTTTGAGGACGACATTTTCTTGCCTCCTACAAGGAAGAATTCGTACGGAATATCAAAGGGAGGAACGGCGTTGAAAATCTCACGCGCAATATGATTGGATACATCGCGCGAACCACCTTTGGTCGAATGGTCTTTGCCTCCACCTTCAACACCAACGTCGACCGCAACCCACTTCGCAGCCCAGTCTACTTTCCAAAAGAGCTTTGCCCTGCCACCAAAAGGTGACACACGCCCAGAGTAGCCGCACGGGATACAACCGTCGGGACCTTTGTCGCACGTGTAGGTAACCGTCTCGCCGTCAAAATCAGATGCGCGCGTAGTCATTATTTTTCCACACTTCTCACACACTACTGAGATCGGGAGCCACGATTCATCTTTTTCTGAACCGGACACTTCCTTCAAAATGCGCCGAACGTCATCCTTTTTTTCCAACGCCGTACGAATGAGCCCGTCCATTTTTCCTGCAGCATACAGATCTGCGTAGGTGCGATAGTACTCAGGAAAAAATCCGGCGTGCTTGTGTACGCTCACAAATTCCGCACCATAGTACTCTGCATAATTTTCATATCCCGTTTCTGGAGACGGGACTGTGTAAAGTGGCTTGCCGAGATGCTCGGTAAACTTTTCCTGATCGAGATATCCCGGAATGGAATCGAACGGATCAAAGTCGTTAAGTTCATAGAGGTAGCGGTTTGAAACTCCCGCACTGGTCAGTGCTTCGCCTACCACTCCATGAATAGCGACTCCACGCGTGCTACCGATGTGGACGCGACCCGATAGTGTTTTTTCATCGCGAATAATGAGATGGCCTTCAGACGTTTTTTTCGTCTGGCCGTCCTGGATTTCTCCTACAATTCTATCTGCCCAAAACATACTCTAAATCGTACCATGGAAAACAAAAAAGGCCCCTCTTTAAGAGCGGCCTTTTGGTACACACGGGGACCACTTACAGGGACTTCTGAATCTTGAGCATCTCTGTATGCACAAGATCTGCCAGGACCGTGGCTTCACGGAGCGTAAGACCACTGACCCCGACGGCAAAACCATCCCCATTGAGTCTTTGAGCCGCATGAGCATCTGCACGCTCTAGGTCGTCAAGAAGCGGATCATCCCCGCCACAGGCATACCACGATATGCGGCCGGAAGCGCTTAGCACTGCAATCACCGACGTACGTCCATGAGACAGGTAGTCAATCTGGGGACGAAGTTTATCAATTGAGTTTTGGAACACACAGGAAACTTTCATGTTCTATCTCCCTTTTTCTTAAAAAAACAAAGCGCAAAAGAACACCGACTGACAGTAGTATACAAATGTTTTTAAAATCGAAAAGAGGCGCAAAAAGGCGCGGAGGCTTTACCTCCGCGCCTTTTTGCGCCTCTTACTTATGCAACTTTTTCAATACTGTACGTCTGCTTACCGTTAGGCGTTTCAAATGTAAATACATCGCCCTTTTTCTTCCCCATAAGTGCCCCACCGAGCGGCGAAACGTGAGAAAGTTTTTTCACCCGCATGTCCGCTTCTTCGCTACCGACAATAGTATACTCATGCATCTCAGAATCCCCTTCCTTTTTAATCGTCACTTTGCTGCCAAAGCTGACGATATCTTTCTTTTTATTATCCGTTTGAATCGTTGCGTTTTTAATCAACTCTTCAAGCTTGCGTATCCGTTCTTCAGTTGCGGCCTGCAAATCGCGTGCTTCCTGATACTCTGCGTTTTCAGAAAGATCTCCGAGCGAACGAGCGTACTCAAGATTTTTTGCAATTTCAGTACGGCGCACTGTTTTCAAGTGCTCCAATTCTTTTACCATCTCATCAAACTTCTCTTGCGAAACTACGGCATCTTTCCCAATTTCATTCATATGAACAAGTTATTTATTGGCATTGTACGCGACCCGCAAACAAGCGCAAGAGCATACCCCTTATTCGAAGTACTCCGGGGCGCTTTTATGGAGCGCATTAAGGAATTGATAGGTTGCATATACGCCACCGATAGCGTTGTGTGCCGGACCGCGATCCATTAGTATCACGTATACATATTTTGGGTTGGTATACGGGAAAAAGCCAACCGCCCACGAGTTATAAAATTCATTGTGATACCCAAGCTGCGCAGTTCCGGTCTTCCCTGCAAGCGTGGTGAACGAAAGACTATTAAGTCCAACCGAGGTCCCCTCCGTTACACCCTGACGCATCCCCTCACGCACCACCTGAAGCGCGCTTTGCGTAACGGGCAGCACAATGCCTTTATCGCTTCCACCTTTCAAAAGCGACGGCGTGGGGAGCCTTCCCCCGTTTGCAATAGCGGCAATGGCACGCGCTTCCTCAAGTGGCGTTATCTGCATTGAGTACTGCCCGATAGCGGTATGGTAGGTATCACCGATATTCCATTTCTCACCAAATGTTTTTTCTTTCCAGGCAGGTGTTGGGATAAATCCGCTTCGCTCACCTTCAAGCTCGATACCTGTCGGGGAGGTAAAACCGAAGGTGGCATACCACTTTGCAAGCCGATCAATACCTAGACCCTCTTTGCCCTGGTATCCGCCGCCCACAATGTAAAAATAAATATCTGAAGAAAAAGCGATGGCCTTTCGCAAATCTTCAACGCCGTGAATTCTCCAGTCCACAAATTTGTTTGGGGCTGAGGGGTTGTATGGGTTGGGTACGGTAATGTACCCAACCTTGTCGTTAACGATATAGTTGGGATCAATAGTACCTTCGGTAAGCGCAGCAGCAGCCTCGATAGGTTTTACGACCGATCCTGGCGTATAGAGACCCTGTACCGGACGATTAAGGTACGGATGTCGCGTATCGGTGGCATAGCGCGCAATCACGCTTGAAGGTCCCCCTGAGGAAAGCACGTTTGAATCGTACTCCGGGTACGAAACCAATGCATAAATTTCCCCAGTTTCTGCATCCATCAGGATTCCTGACCCGCCCGTAAACGGTATCCGATCGGCAAGCTCAGAAATAGCGTCGTACATGGCAATCTGTGCGCGTGCATCAATCGAAAGCACAAGCGAGGTGCCGTTTTTAGGGGGAATAACCACGCCCTGCGAAACAATCTTCCCAACAGCATCTTTTTCAATCAACATAGTCCCATTCGTTCCTGCGAGCGTATCATTTTGGGACAGTTCGATTCCCGCGAGACCTTTTAATTCCGTATCATAGTAATTGCCGCTTGAGTCTTTCTTTGGATACGACACATATCCTAACACCGAACTGAAGCCGGGCGTCTTGTACTGTCGCTCTACGAACCCATCACTGGTTGAAACATTTGTCACAAGCGGCTCTCCGTTTCGATCAGTGATGATGCCGCGCTCAGCAAAAAGCGTCGTTTTTATAAGCCCGTTGCGGGCGCTCTCGGCTGCAAATTCACTCCCCTGCAATATCTGCAGTCGCCACGATTGCGATAGTAGAATAAGAAAAAGTCCACCAAGCACGAGACCCACTAATACAAACGATCCTTGACTTAAGGGTTGTTCGATACGGCCCTCGAAGCGAGAACGATCAAATTCGGGAGCGTTTGCGGAGTCAAGAAATATCTCGTCCGGTGCAATCTCCGGATCATGATAACGCCTTCTGAAAAGCCACCATCGCATCAGTAGTCTATGATACTCGTCTTCACGAATCGCTGCACGGCGTAGAGCACGACGGACGCAAGTGCTCCCAAAAGAGTCATCATGGGCAGGGTCTGCGGTGGCAAGTACAGTAAGTCAGAAAACATGCCAACCGCAAAGGGTACGAGTGGCGAAAAAAAACCTGCAACAATCGCAATGAGCATAACCGCCACACTCGGCAAAACAAATACCGAAAGAAATGCGGCAACCATTAACCCAAAAGAGGTCATAGCGGTGTGGAAGTCGACGTTACCAGCGCAGCCTGAAATGCAGCGCCACTATCTTGTACGGTTACCCATGTCAAAGAAAACAAGTTAGTAATCGGTGCAATGCGAAGTACTTGTTCAGGTGAAGCGGGGTCTGCATCAATACGCACAACGGTTCCCACAGAAAGCGCTCCGGGACCAGGAAGATACACGAGCGCTTGTGGTTCGAGCACAACACTACGCGGCAGTGTCGCCATAAAAGAACCTCCTCCCGCTCCTTTGAGGGTCAAGGGTATATGGTTCGTACCTACCCACCCTTCGGTGTTTTTCCCCGGTGAAGAAAAAAGTGTGGCGAGTGCGTGCGTAGCGTCTACTCTCGTAATTACCCCTACCGGTACACCACCCTCTGCAAATACCTCCATACCCAGCACAATACCCTGGGTAAGACCTGCACCAAGTATAAGCGTATCGTATGCAGTCTCAGGCGGACGCGCGAGTACTCCGGCAACAATACTCGAATCACCACCGCCGAGCACAGCACACTTTGCTGCTGTATCAGAAAGCGTACGGTTCTCAATCATAAGAGCTGTATTTTGCTCAGAAAGACGGGCATTTTCTTGCGCTAAGGCGGCAGCCTCTTCGAAACCCGAAAGAACACCGTGCACGTTCGCTACTAATGTATTTCCCGTACTAAACGCAGGCGCAAAGACCGTTAGAAAAAGATTGGGTGCAAAAAAACGCACGAGTGCAACGAGCAGCACAAATACGACCGCCGCCACTCCTGCGGAGACACCTTTTGACGAGAGAAGCGCGTTACGCTTCGACAAGAATCCCCGCTTCATCAACAAAGAAATCAACGTACGGTGCCGGGTTTTCAGTCACAATTCCTGCGCCCCGGACTACTGCCGTAAGTGGTTCCGGCGCGACCTTCACCGGAACACCAAGCATTTTTGCAAGCACCTCAGGCAACCCGCGCAGAAGCGCTCCACCACCAAACACGGTGACACCATTCAAAAGAACATCCGAAAGGAGTTCCGGCGGAGTTTGTTCAATAACATCCTTCATCGCATCCATAAGCGCATCAAGCGAAGGTGCAAGCGCCTCCCGCACTTGTGAGTCTGTAAGAATGATTTCGCGCGGAAGACCCGTGGCAAGATCTCGGCCGCGTACTGCACGTGAAAGCGCCTCTGGCTGTGGCGTGACCGCTCCAATAGCAATTTTTACCTCTTCTGCAGTGCGATCACCAATCATGAGCTTAAATTCACTGCGAACATAGTCAATAATGTTTTCATTAAAACGATCTCCAGCGACATGAGAACTCTTTGAGGTCACGGCGCCCGAGAGAGAGATAACGGCAATATCAGTAGTACCGCCACCAATGTCGAGCACCATGGTACCAACCGCTTCGTTGACTGGAAGTTTTGCACCTATTGCACCCGCCACGGGTTCTTCCAAAATGAAGACCTCGCGCGCACCAGCATTTCGCGCAGCATCGCGCACTGCGCGGCTCTGAACGTTCGTCACGCCTGTTGGCACGCCAATGACGACCCGCGGTCCAAAAAGACGTGCACGACCTCCCTGTGCCTTATTTATAAGGTACGTAAGCAACTCTTCAGTAACCTCAAAATCGGAAATAACACCGTGAGAGAGCGGACGGACAGTACGGATATGCGCAGGCGTTTTTCCGAGCATACGCTTTGCACCGGCACCGACTGCAACTACCTGGTTAGTTTTATCGTTTACCGCAACCACTGACGGCTCATTGATTACAATGCCCCGTCCGCGTACATACACCAGCGTATTAGCGGTGCCAAGATCAATGGCAATATCACTTGAGAAAAATGAGTTTTTAGAGAAGCGCGGCATAGTGCTTATGACGCGAGAATTTCTTCGCGTGTTTTTTCTATAATGCTACCGTTTGCACGCGTGACGACCTCAAACGTTCCTTTTTCAAGCGACTGCTTCCCTGCCACAATACGTGTAGGCATACCCATCAGATCTGAATCTGCGAACTTCTCACCGGCGCGTGCGTCACGATCGTCATAAAGAACGCTCACGCCTTTTTTGGTGAGGTCTTCGTAAAGTGCATCAGCAATTTTTGAAACCTCATCACCTGGCTTTCCAAGCGCTACCAGATGCACAGCAAAGGGCGCGATTGCCTCAGGCCAGACGATTCCTTTCTCGTCCGCGAAAATTTCAACGATGGTCCCCATCAAACGCGTAATGCCGATACCATAGGAACCAAGATGCACAGGAATCTCCTCGTCGGCATAATTTTTATAAAAGAGTCCCAGCTCTTTAGATTTTATGCCGCCAAAGTTAAAAATATTTCCAACCTCAATAGACTTCGCCTCCTCAAGTTCATCGCGCTTCAAGCCAAGCTGTGCAAGCACCTCGGAAGTCAATACCTCTTTATTGATAGCGATGTTCTTTTCACGATGAAGATACACAGTGTCCTCGCCTACCTCCGAAAGAGTTTGAAATTCATGGCTAAACTGCGTGAAGGCGCCCCCGGAAGCAAATGTTAAGAACGTACGATCACCAAGTCCCACACGGTCAAAAATCCTCAGGTACGCTGCAATGACCGAATCATAAAATGCTTTGTGCGTAGCTTCATCAAGGTTGTAGGAGTACATGTCTTTCATCACAAACTCGCGACCGCGCATGATGCCCGACTTCGCGCGGAGTTCGTTGCGGAGCTTTGTTTGGAACTGGTAGACGTAGGCTGGCAAATCACGATAACTATTGATGAAATTTTTCATCATGTCGGTAATCGGCTCTTCGTGTGACCAACCAAACCCAACCTCCGTACCACTCTTGAGCGTAGACTTGAACCATACCTCTACTTTCTCGTCACTCCAGCGATCGGTAACTTCCCACAACTCTTTCCGCTGCAGCGAGGTCATAATTATTTCCTGACCACCAACCGCGTCCATCTCTTCACGCACGATTCGCTTGATATTTTCAAGCACCATAAGCCCAAGCGGGAGGTACGCGTAGACGCCAGCCATTTCTTTGTGTACAAACCCGGCACGGATGAGCAACTGGGCGTTTTTTGAAACTTCGTCAGAGGGGGCGTCCCTACGGGTTTTGGTAAAGAGTTTTGATTGGCGCATTGCGTTTCAGTATATCGCTGTGGCTTAAAAGCGCAAAACAGGAACACTACCGGCCAGAGCTACGTATCGCCATTCTTTAAGACTAAAGCGTCTGTCTTTATGTTACCAAGCTGAAAATGTCGTGTGCCGTCACCACAACCATAAGCAACACAAGAAACGCAAAACCGATACCATTTATCGCTCCCGCAACACGCGCAGGAAGCGGGCGGCGGAACATTCCTTCGATAATTACAAACAACAATCGTCCACCATCTAGCGCAGGCACAGGAATGAGGTTTACGAGCGCAAGGTTTACAGAAATGAGCGCTACCAAAAAGAAAAGTGAAGAAACACCGACCGAAGAAGCCGTGCCGAGTGCACCGGCAATGCCGAGAGGTCCGGCAACCTGGGAAAGATCTACTGAAAAAGTCACGATGCTTGCAAAGAAATGCAGCAGCGCGGCGGCCGTCGAAACGGTCAGTTGGTAAGTAAGCACGGCTCCACGGACAAGCGCCGAGAAAAGCGGTATATGCGTAATACCAAATGCACCAACCAGATAGAGCCCTGAAAGAATAAGCCATGCCACAACGAAGTTCATTGTGATGCCTGCCACAAGTACGAGCGCCTGGAGAATACGCGGCTTTGCAGAAAATGCGCGAGGATCACCTTCACCACCGTTTTCACCAAAAATACGCACAAAACCACCAAACGGAAGCCAGTTGAGTGTAATGTCAGTCTCCCCTATCTTTCCAAGCGTAAGCGCACGTGGCGGGTACCCAATCCCAAATTCATCGACGCGCATGCCCGAAAGTTTTGCAACGATAAAGTGCCCGAATTCGTGCGCAACAATAAGTACTACAATGACGGCAATGAAGATGAGCAGGTCCATATTTAGAGAGCAATTTCAGTTTCCTTCTTGGCAAGAAGCGCCGCAAACGAGGCATTTCCTGCGTCAATGAGTTTTTGTACTTCCTCCTTCATCCGTTTTACATCGTCTTCACCGATACCCCCCTCCTTTTGAGCGGCTTCAACTTGTTTGATAGCGTCGGTGCGGTGACCACGAAGCGTTACGCGTGCTTGTTCTGTGCGTTCTCCGGCAATTTTTGCAAGCTGCGTGCGGCGCTCGGCAGTAAGCTCCGGAAATGTTACACGCACACCCTGATCGTCAGCGCCAACGCCAACACCGAGGTCGGCTTCGGTGATTGCTGCCTCAATCGCTTTTGAGAGCTCTTTATCCCAGGGAATGATACGGAGTGTACGCGCATCCTCAGTGGTAATGCCTGCCACTTCACGAAGCGATGTCCGTGAGCCGTACGCGTCGATTTTTATACCATCAAGGAGTGCGGGCGTTGCACGACCGGTACGCACTCCAGAGAGTTCACGGACGAGCCATTCTTCAGTTTCTTTAATTGCGGATTTTAGTGTTGCAAAGTCGTCCATGGTTCTCATAGTACCAAATCTTTCGGGATTGTGAGTGAGAGATGTTCGAGAATCATACGCACCGGTGCGGCACGGTCGTAGAGATGAGTACGCAGTTCTGCAATGTCGGAGAGGAGCACGACGGTTTCGCCACCGCGAACCCCTTTCTGATACGCTACGCGTTCGATTCCATTGAGGATACCGATTACTTTTTCACGGTTTTCTCTGCGCTCCACATCGTCTTTTCCGGTTGAAAGTTTCTTTATGAGCGTAGAACGTTTTTCTTTGCTTTCCCTTAGAAACGCAACCGTGTCCTCTGAAATTTCTGTGACGGGATTCTCTGAACCAAGAATCTGTACCCGCGAGCGGAGTGTTGGCAATAGCCCCCCCTGTGTTGAAAGTATGAGAAAGAGGGTAAGACCCTTGGGTGGTTCTTCAAAAATCTTAAGCAATGCATTTTGGGCTTCATGATACACTCGCGTAGCAGCAATCACGATTGCTTTTTTATTTCCTCCTATCGGCGCCTGTGCAGCAATAATTGCCACCTCTCTGGCATCATTCACGGAAAGCAGTCCAAACTCAAGCGTAACTACGTCTGGATTTGCATGAACAACAAGTCCCAGATGCTTCTCTATGTGCTTGTGTGCTACTGCAATTCCCTCTTTCGTCTCGCTGCATATGACATACGCGTGGTGCATAACTCTAGTGTAAGCCAATACTCCTCCCCAAGCGAGACCCAGACACCAACTACCCGCGTTACCTATACAAAAAGAAAAAGTAGAACGCCCGCCGAGTTTCCTCGGCGGGCGTAGGTCCTTAAGCGGCAAGCGCCTGAAGTTTTCGAACTTTCAGCGTCTTATGTTTCGTCCTGAGGTCAACAGAACGAAATACTTTGAACGTACGGTCAAGCTTTGCAACCCGGGTCGCCAAATCGTCGAGTACAGTTTTGACGTCAAGCTCGTCGATCCAGAAGAGGAAAACCATCACCTCTCCGGGAACACGGCCATGGTTCTTGTGTTCCCAGCTGGAATGGAAGCAAAACTCCCAGTTAGCACCGCTGAAAAAGATCAGGGGTGCCCACTTGTTTTCATTACTGTACCGTTCCGGGTAGTAACCAAAAGCGGTGATGTCGCCACACTGAACAAGCTCGAGTAACTGTCGTACGACGGTCTCGTGCACATGACGGTGAAGACGGTTCCGCTTCATATATTGCAAGCCCGCGTAAAGTAGGGTGCAAAAAACAAGTGCTGCAATCAAAAAAAACTCCATGACAATCTCCTTCTTTCATTCAGCAGGAAAAACCCTGTTGATTCTGCGTAACATTAGGCACTATGGTTTTATAAAAAGCAAGTTCTTTTAGCGCTTCGCGATGATGCTTTTGGCATAGGTATCGAGATGTTTGAGTGCGATGCCCGTACCACGCGCCACGCAGTAGTAAGGGTCAGTCGCGAGCTTTGCGACAACGCCGGTGCGACGATAAATAAGTTCGGGCATTTGGCGAAGCTGCGAGGTACCTCCCGTAAGAATAATACCGTTGTCGATAATGTCGCTGGCAAGTTCGGGCGGCGTCTCCTGAAGCACCTTACGTACAGCCTGGGTCATTTCGCGAAGCTCGCGTGCCATGGCTTGCGCTGCTTCGTTTGTTGAAAATTCAATCGTACGCGGAAGTCCGGAGACGAGATCGCGACCTTTCACACTCATTGTAAGCTCTTCTTGCATCGGTACTGCCGAACCGACTTTTATTTTTATATCTTCAGCGGTTTTCTCTCCGATAGCGAGGTTGTGTTGTTTTTTCAAATGATCAACGATAGCACGATCGAGTCGGTTACCCGCACACTTCACACTGGTAGAGGCTACGATGCCGCCGAGCGAAATAACCGCTACATCGATGGTGCCACCGCCGATGTCCGCAACCATACGCCCCATAGGCTCATGGATAGGAATACCGGCGCCAATCGCTGCCAAAATCGGCTCCTTTACCACAAAAGCGCTGCGGGCACCCGCTTTCATCGCCGCCTCAATTACCGCACGCTTCTCGGTTGAAGTAACGCCTGCGGGCACCGAAATAAGCACCGTAGGGCGAAAAAGGTTCCATCCGAGCGCTTTGCGCATGAAGTAACGAAGCATAGCTTCAGTCACTCGGTAGTCGGCAATCACGCCGTCCTTCATCGGACGATACGCAATAATATCATCGTGGGTACGACCAATCATGGCTTTTGCCTCTGCGCCTATAGCAAGCACTTTATTGGTGCTTTTGGAGACGGCAACCACTGACGGCTCATTTATCACAACACCCTTTCGTGGCACAAACACGAGCACGTTGGTCGTTCCGAGGTCGATGCCGAGTTTGGGTGAAAAGAAAGACATTACCCGCATCATAGCTGCCCTGCACCCGCTTCGCAAAGTTTGAGAAAAAACTCGTACTACGACTAGCATAGCGGACCTGTTTTCGATGCTATTTTTCGTTTAGAAAAACGAAATGGACCACAGCAAATTTTGTTAATGGTAAGATAGGTGGAATGAATGAGAGTCTTGATTTCATCATCGACGGCGGAAAGAAACTCTCGGGTTCCGTAGAAATTAGTCGCTCCAAAAACGGTGCCGTAGCACTCCTTGCGGGCTCCCTGTTAAACAAAGGTACAACGCAGCTAGAGCGCGTGCCGAAAATTGAAGAGGTGCATCGCCTCATTGAGGTCCTCCGCTCGCTTGGAGTTACGGTAACGTGGAAAAACTCAGACGTCATCATAACGCCGCCAGAAAAAATCAGCGTCGCCGCCATCGACAAGGTAGCTGCAGCTAAAACCCGTAGCATTCTCATGTTTATTGGTCCCCTCCTTCACCGCTTCAAAGAATTTTCACTACCGCAGTCAGGCGGCTGCACTCTTGGACTACGCTCAGCACGCGCACACCTCTTTGCACTCGAAAAATTTGGCGTGGCGATCGAGGCACGCTCGGAGGATTACCACATCACACACGCAGACCTTACCCCCGCAGAAGTGGTGCTCTACGAATCAAGCGACACCGCAACTATAAACGCACTCTATGCCGCTGCTGGAATTGCCGGTACCTCAGTCATTAAGTACGCGTCCGCAAACTATCAGGTGCAAGAAGTCTGCGGATTCTTAAAAGCACTTGGGGTGACGGTGGAAGGTATTGGCACCACCACACTCACTATCACTGGCAAAGAATCCTTAGCTACCGACCTCTCGTATACCGTTGCCGAAGACCCGACAGATGCCATGTTTTTCATCGCGGCGGCGCTTGTAACCAATTCAACCCTCACCCTCTCAGGAGTCCCTATTGAGTTCCTTGAAGTCGAGTTGTTCTTGCTGGAAAAAATGGGTCTACGCTACACAAAAAATAACAAGCGCGTTTCAGAAAACGGCATCACTAAACTCGTTGACCTGCACCTCGAAGAGTCCGAACTCATCGCCTTCCCAGAAAAAATTCACGCACGCCCCTACCCCGGACTCAACATCGACAATCTTCCATTTTTTGCCGTCATCGCAACTGTTACAACAGGAAAAACGCTTATCCACGATTGGGTCTATGAAAAACGCGCAATCTACTACACCGAGCTTGATCGTTTAGGTGCATCAACCCAGCTCTACGACCCACATCGCATTTCCATCGAAGGACCAACGCATCTCAAAGGTGCCGAGGTAATCTGCCCACCGGCGCTTCGTCCCGCAACCATCATCCTCGTTGCCATGCTTGGCGCCTCCGGCCGCTCAACACTCCGCAATGTCTACTCCATCAACCGCGGTTATGAAGAAATTGTTACTCGACTCCAGTCTCTTGGCGCTACAATCGAAGCAAGTAATCGTTAATTATGAAATCAATCAACGATCTTCTCCCTGAACTCAAAAAGAAGATGGCGGCAGCGCCAAAAGGCAAGAACCGCCTGACTGAGCGCGGTGAACTCATGCGCTTTTTCTGCCGGCACCTAAACCACGCCCGCAAAATTGACGGACTCCCAGAGATTTCTATGCCCCGTATGGGTGCCATTCTCGAAGGTATCCCCACCGAAGACCTCTATTATCTCCAAAGCGTATGCAGTCGTTCGAAAAATTTCAGTAAAAAGTTTTGGTGGGAAGTGGATCCAAAGAAGCATCTGAAAGAAAATAAGCCTTTCTAGGGGGCGACACTTTGACTTTTTGTGGTATAGTCGCGCTATGAAAACGATTGTGCAAGAGGGTACGCCAGTCCTTCGCAAAACAGCAAAAGCGGTTCCAGAAGAGCTCTTCGGAACCGAGGAGCTCTCAAAAATCATAGTTGACATGTCTGAAGCCCTTGACCGCGAGGCGGACGGCGTTGCGCTTGCTGCCCCACAAATTGGTATCTCATACCGCATATTCATTGTGCGTAAAGATCGCACGCTTCCTCAGCCCCCGCTCGACATGCCGCCCCATACACCCGAGATTGAAGTGTTTATCAATCCTGAGATCATCAAAACCTCTCGCAAGCGCCAGTACGTTGACGAAGGCTGTCTTTCCGTACGCGGCGTCTACGGCACCACCTACCGCCACGAGCGAGCAACTGTCCGCGCACGACGAGAAGATGGCACCAGTTTTGAGCGCGGCGGCGGTTTGAGCGCGGCGGCGGCGGTCTGCTCGCTCAGATTTTTGAGCACGAAACCGATCACTTAAATGGCATTCTTTTTGTTGATCACGCTGACCAGCTTGTCGAGCTTCGGCACCCTCATACCAATCCCAATGCAGCATAACTTTGTTTTTTTTGGCACGCCTGAAGTTGCAAGAAAAACCTTGCGCGCACTTCTTGACGCAGGATTCCGTCCGACCATAGTGGTCACGAACCCCGATGCTCCAAAAGGCCGCGGGCTCGCACTCACCTCTTCTCCCGTGAAAGAACTCGCACTTGCAGAAAGTATTCCCGTACTTACTCCCGACATCCTCGACGAAGAAGCTCAAAAGGCTATTGTTTCGTACAACTGCTCGTATGGCGTGGCCGTCGCGTATGGAAAAATTTTTCCCGAGAAACTCATTAGCGCGTTTCCAAAAGGCGTACTCAACGTCCACTATTCGCTTCTCCCCAAGTATCGCGGCGCAACACCGACCGAAGCGGCGCTTCTGGCAGGAGATTCAGTGACCGGGGTAACTATCCAAAAAATGGTACTCGCACTCGACGCGGGCGAAATCCTTGCGCAGGAAGAAATTTCCATTGCACCAACCGAAACTGTACGCGAGCTACGGCCACGACTTATTGAACTCGGTACGAAACTACTTCTAGAAACACTGCCTCGTTTTGAAAACGATGAAATTACACCCATTGCGCAAGACGACGCGCGCGCTTCGCGCGCGCGCAAACTCAAAAAAGAAGAGGGGCTCCTAGACCTTGCTGCACCGGCAATCGAAAACTGGAACAAGTATCGCGCCTACGCGGACACCATCGGTACGCACTTTTTTACCGCAGAGGGTAAGCGGGTAAAGATTGTAAGCGCCGAACTTTCAGGGAATGATTTCAAAATCCTCCGCATCATTCCCGAAGGAAAAAGCGAAATGGATTACGCAGACTTCTCCCACACCTAGCCTTACGAGTGCGATTTGATAGAATGAAAACACTTACTCATTTTGACTAAACATACGTATGGCACAAGAACCCCTGAAAGAATCCGCAAAAGTACCAGCAGTCGTATTCAAGACACGCGTACGCGACGAGTCTCTTGGCGGCGAAAATCCCTACCGCTGGCAGGACGTAACTTCCGATGACGTGTTTGCTAACAAAAAAGTTGTTGTTTTTGGCCTTCCAGGCGCATTCACACCAACCTGCTCGTCCACACATGCACCAGGATACGAGAAACACTATGACGACTTTAAAGCCGCCGGCATCGACGAAGTCTATTGTCTCTCAGTAAATGATGCGTTTGTTATGAAGCAATGGGCCGACAAGCTCGGTATTACAAAAGTGAAAATGCTTCCCGATGGCAATGCCGACTTTACACGCGGTATGGGCATGCTCGTAAAGAAAGAAAATCTCGGCTTTGGCCACCGCAGTTGGCGATATTCCATGCTTGTAGAGAATGGCGAGATCAAGAAAATCTTTATCGAACCAGGACTCTCGGACGATTGTCTTGAGGACCCGTTTGAGGTTTCAGATGCAGACACCATGCTTGCGTACGTAAAAGGCGCAGCTTAGGTATTCTAAAAGAAACCACGCGCGGAGGCTTCGCCTCCGCGCGTGGTTTCTTTTTTCTAACGTCCAAAACGCAGCATATTCTTAATCCTCGCTCCGCCCCGCTTGAGCAAGTTTCGATTCTTACCATGGGAGCGCTTTACTTCGCGAGACAGTTCGTCACGCACACGATCTACTACACCTTCAAGGGTTTCGCCTCTCGCCTCTGCACGAAACAGTTTGCCGTTTACCAAGAGATTTCCCTCCGCACGATACTTTGCACCAGAACGCATTACTTCAAGCGATTCTTCAATTTCAACAGAAAGCATCGGCTCCCCGACCTCACTCCCAAGAAACTTATCTACCGAGGAAAGCTTTTCTTCGATAAGCGCACGATTTTCATTCGTTAGTTCATGGCCTGTTGCCTTGATGGTGATGTTCATGGAAATGTTCGTTAATCGCTAATACTCAACATTTTAGACCGAGAATGATGTCCTGTCAGGATACGTACCTGTGCGAGCGTTTTACCAAGTCGTTCCGCTATAATTTGCCGTACTCTGGTGTTGGCCATGTTTCGTTCGGCTGGCTCGCGTACCATAATTATAAGTTCATCACCCTTCCCTTCTGTAACAGATTCTTTTCGCGCCCCCGGAGTAACCAGCACCTTTAGATACATACGTTATGCAGCGGCTGGATAGTGATCTTCGAGATACGTAATGATGTCATCGGATTCGTACATCTCTACATCATTTTCGTCATCAACTAGAAAAGGAACCTGCTGTTTCCCGCCGCGCTCTACCAATTCCTCAATCACACCAGACTCAGCAATGTTCTTTAACTCAAAATCAATCCCAAGTTCTACACCTGTATCGAGCACCCGCTCACAAAAAGGACATCCCGTTTCTACATATAACGTGAGCATGGCTTTCGTCTAGATTAGTTAGTACCTCGACAGTGTACCAAATTGTAGATACCAGTGGTTGCCGAAGTGCCCATTTCTCGCTAGAATGCCTCAGCTGACCACCCTACGGGGTACAGCTGAGATATTCCGCGATAGCTCTCAGGAGCCATTTTGGAATCCGACAAAAGAATATTCCGCGATAGCTCTCAGGAGCCATTTTGGAATCCGACAAAAGAATATTCCGCGATAGCTCTCAGGAGCCATTTTGGAATCCGACAAAAGAATATTCCGCGATAGCTCAATGGTAGAGCAGCTCCCTGTCGAAGGCAGCCTCTAGGAGTAATCCTAGTTGCAAACAAGGTGAATTCGGGGAAACCCTACCCGCTTGCAAAAGTGGCGGGCAATCCCGAGCCGAGCCTGTTTCCAACTTTGTTTTGCGAGCAAAACAAAGTTGGAAACAGGAAGGTGTAGAGACTATCCCCTCGGGGAGTAGATCGAAAGATCGAAGCGCCTTGCACCCTTCGGGGTGATGATATAGTCCACGCCCAAAGGAAACTCTGGGATTACGTGTAAGGAGTTGGTTCCAGGTTCGAGTCCTGGTCGCGGAGCC